>Ga0163159_1000513_pt1 | contig 47985 bp, 61 predicted proteins | sample BioMet9_FD_108702 | JGI IMG/M metagenome (GOLD analysis project Ga0163159, IMG submission 108702) | Microbial communities from bioreactor (seeded with sewage sludge) at Lawrence Berkeley National Lab, California, USA - Biofuel... | ecosystem: Engineered > Bioreactor > Anaerobic > Unclassified ... | reverse complement strand
TTCAATATTTTAAGAAATAGAATATTGTATATGGCATAGAAAATGAGGATTGTCTGTAAAGACAATCCTCACTGAGTGAACATTTTAGGGAGTCACCCCAACATTTGACAGAGAACCAAAAAACCGACACCCGTTAAGGCATCGGCTCTTTTCCTTATTGTTTTAATCGTTCTAGCGCAACATCATAGTAAACCTGCGTTTTCTCAAATCCAATAAACTGGCGATTATTTTTGCGTGCAGCGACGCAGGTTGTTCCCGACCCCATGAAAGGATCTAAAATAACGCTGCCTTCCGGTACGATTTTGACTAACTCTTCCATGAGCAATGTCGGCTTGCCGGTTAAATGAAATTTATCACTTTGTTTTACCGGGAAATCGAAACATCCTGGATATGGTCCTGCATGATGCGCATGTGGGCATTTCCCCTTCGTTCCCCACACAATGTATTCACATTGGTGACGAAAATAGCCTTTATGCGGTGCACGGCTGCCGTTTCCTTTATTCCATGCAACAATACCACGCCATATTTAAATTTCCCATCATGAAATCGTTCAAATTTAGCCCCTTAATCGATATGTTTTGAGAAAATGACTGTCATCGTCCTATTTTAGCGTTAATATTTCATGTCTAAATAAGATTTAACATTATATTTCTTAAATTGATTTTAGTCTTCCTACCCTTTCCTGTCCATTATTATATACTTGTGCCAATGATTCATAAAAACCAACTTTACAGTGATTTTGAAAAATACAGTTTTAAATCCGGGAGTATTTTGTTCAACAGTTTATCATTATTGGTATCTTCCTTGTATGCTATTCCTAACTCGCGTTTACTAAATTTTGATTTAATTGGATAAAAAGCAACATCTGTTTTGTAAATATCTATACTTTGTAAAATTGTGCTTGGTAAAAATGCCACCCCGTAATTATCTGACACAAGCGAATAAACGGTATCTAAATTCTCTGATTCAAAAACCGCTTTAGGTATAAACCCATACGCAGCACAAATTTTATCGGCTAACACTCGAATTTTCAATCCTTCCTGTAACATAATAAAAGGGTATTCTTTGTACAAAGACAAATCAATACTTTTCCCCTTGCACATATTTGAGAGCAGTTTAACAGCATTAACATTCTTTTTGTTGAAAGAAAAGAGAATCTCTTCCTCATATATTGGGGCAAATCGTACGAGTTTACTATAAATAGGCGATGGGAAAATACCAAAATCAAGTTTTCCTTGACTAATAAGATTTTCAAGAAATTTAGATTCGCCTTCGATAATTTCAATTTGATAAGAAGGTACAATCTTTTTTAAAGCTCCTATGATTTTGGACAAAAGATGTTTCCCATAAAATTGGGATATACCTACACTTATGCTAGTTTGTTGGCCATTTCCAAAATGGTGCATATTGTACTCTAAAGAATTCATTTTCTCTAATATTTTTTTTGCTTCATTCACAAACTCAATACCAGCTGTAGTCAAAATTACTTGAGTCCTACTGCGCAGAAAAAGCTGGACTCCCAAATTACGTTCTAATCTGTTCAATGATTGGCTTAACGCAGGCTGACTTATATAAAGTTGTTCAGCCGCCTTTGTGAAATTCTTTATCTCTGCTATTTTAAGCACGTATTGCAAATCTTTACTGTTCATAATGGCCCCTTTTACTTTAATTCATTAAAAACTTATAAGTTTATATAACATTAAGTTATGGTTTAATTATAATTTAATATTATGCAAGATACAAGTTCTTATGATAGGCTGATGGATAACAAAGGAGGAATTTATATGAAGAATAATCTTACAAAGAAATTACTTAAGGCTCACCTTGTTGGAAGAGATTTACCTAATGTAGGAGACGAAATATATTTAAATGTTGACCAAACTCTTACCCATGATATCAATGCAGTTATGAGTTATCTTGCTTTTGAAGCTATAGGGATTCCTAAAATACGCACAAAACTTTCTGTAAGTTACATTGATCACAATCTCCTGCAAATTGACAATAAAACCCCTGATGACCACTTATATTTGCAAAGTATTGCCCGAAAATTCGGTTTGTATCTCTCCAAAGCCGGAAATGGCATATGCCACACAATCCACTATAGTCGCTTTGGAAAACCGGGAGAATTTCTATTAGGCGGAGATAGTCATACTCCAAGTTGTGGAGCTCTTGGAATGCTTGCTATAGGTGCTGGTGGAATGGATATTGCCACAGCAATGGCAGGATTTCCTTTCAGGCTCAAGATGCCAATAATAGTAAACATCAGGTTATTAGGGAAGTTAAAACCAGGAACTACAGCTAAAGACATTATTCTGGAATTGTTACGAAGGTTAACTGTTAAAGGTGGAACGAACAAAATATTTGAATTTACAGGCAAAGGGGTAGCAACTCTCTCCGTCCCTGAACGTGTTACTATTGCTAACATGGGAGCAGAATTAGGTGCTACTACTTCTGTATTTCCCTCAGATAATGTAGTTAAAAACTTTTTACAAGCGCAAAAAAGAATAAATGATTATAAAGAATTACTACCAGATGAAGGTTGTATTTATGATGAAGAAATTATAATTAATCTTAATGCATTAGAACCTCTCGTAGCTTGTCCACACCTTCCTGATAATGTTAAAACCGTACGAGAAGCTGAAAAAATTCCCGTTCAACAAGTTTTTATTGGCAGCTGTACTAATGGATCCTATAGCGACTTTAAAAAAGCGGCCTTAGTTATGCGTGGGAAAACAGTTCATGAGAATATAAGCCTGGTTTTAGGAATAAGCTCTAGACAAATTTATCTGAAACTATTAGAAGACGGTATTATAACAGAACTTGTAAATGCCGGAGCCCGCATAACAGAATTTGCCTGTGGCCCTTGTTGCGGAATAGGTATCGCTCCTCCATCTAAAGGGGTGGCTGTGAGAACTTCTAACCGCAATTTTAAGGGTCGTAGTAGTACAGCTGATGCAAGTTTATATCTTGTAAGTCCAGAAGTTGCAGCCGCTACTGCTATCAAAGGAGAATTAGCCCTACCAGAAGAAGTTATGGATGATGTTTCTATACTTGCCTCCGTTCACGAACCAGAAGAATATCCCATTAATGACAATTTGTTAATTTATCCATCTGATGACTATAGAGATACTCCTATCATACGTGGACCTAATATTCAACCCTTACCTATTAATGTTCCCCCAGATAAAAACTTTGTAGCTAAAGTAAGTCTAAAAGCCGGGGACAATGTTTCTACGGACGATATCACTCCTGCTAGTGCTGAGTTTTCTTCTATGAGGTCAAATATACCAGCTATGGCTGAATATGCTTTTCAAAGATATGCTCCTGAATTTGTAGCACATGCAAAAGAATATAGGAAAAGTTTTATTATTGGTGGGAATAATTATGGACAGGGTTCCTCCAGAGAGCACGCCGCTATCACACCTATGTTTTTAGGAGTAAAAATAATCATTGCTAAATCATTTGCACGTATACACAAAAACAATCTCATAAACCATGGTATAATCCCCGCAATTTTTAAAAACAAAGATGATTACGACTCCGTTTCACAGGGGGATAGCCTGAGCATAACTAATTTACCAAAACAAATGAAAGTCAAAGAAATGACCGTTAACAATTTAACAAAATCTACAACTTTTGTAATAACTCTAGACCTTTCCGATGATGAAGTAAATATTTTACTTCACGGAGGGCAGCTGCCTTTTGTTAAATCACAGGTTCAGGAGGTAAAAAAATGAAGTATGTATATGTCGGCTGCAGAACTACCAAGAAACGTAATGCTAGGGGGCAAGGAATCGCTTTATACTATGTTAGAAACGACGGAAGTTGGGAATTAGCCGAAATTACTAAAACTCTGGAAAATCCTTCATATCTAACTTTTGATAGATCCCAAAAATATCTTTATACAGTGCATGGAGATTTGAACAATGTTAGTGCTTTTAAAATAGGTCCAGATGGAAAGTTGCTACATATTAATACAATAAAAGTCCAAGGCAAAAATCCTGTTTTTATTACACCGAATAGAACAAATACTTTTTTATTTGTTGCCAGCCTTCAAGGCGGTTCTATAGCAAGTTTACCAATAAATGCTGACGGCAGTCTGGGAAATGCTGTACAAGTTGAACATCTAGAAGGCATAACCCAAAATGGAGTATCCCACGCACACCAATGCCTGCTTGATCATAGTGGCAATTTTTTATTTGTTCCTACGCAGGGACGTAATATAGGTTACGAGCGTGTTTGGATTTTTAGAGTTAATGATGAAAATGGTAAATTAACACGTATTAGTATTACTAATGCAAGAACTTATTCCGAGCCCAGACACATAGCCTTGAGTGGAGACAATACAAGAGCATATTTAGTCAATGAAAAAGGTAACTCTGTTACATACTATAATTTTGATGAAAAGCGAGGAACACTTGAACCAATGCAGATTATTCCTTCCTTACCAGAAAGCTACACGGGCGAAGGACAGGCAAGCGCCATATTAGTACATCCAAATGAGAAATTTTTATACGTTTCAAATCGAATTCATGAAAGCATTGTTTGTTATAGAATTAATAAACAAACTGGCTTCCTATCAACGATGCACTATACTCCAGTTTTAGGAAAAACTCCACGATTTATTACTTTCGATGAAACTGGGAACAAATTAATTGTAACAAACGAGGACAGTGATAATATTATCATTTTCGAAGTAAATGATAAAACGGGTGAATTAGTCTATACTGGTAATCACATTACTACCGGTAGCCCAACTTGCATTATATTTAAATAAGGAGGACGTGCTATGAGCGCAGGTTTATTTTCTTTATTATTGCTTTTTGCGGCCATAATTATAGGTTTTGTACGTAAAATCAATGTTGGTTTGGTTGCTCTGTTTTTCGCTTTAATCATATGCAAAATATCAGGAATTCCAGAAAAAAACATTATCCAAGGGTTTAATGCTAATCTTTTTATTACCTTGATGGGCGTAACCTTACTGTTCAGTATTCTTAACAGCAATGGAACAATTGATATTATGGCGCAAAAAATCGTAAAATGTGCAGGTAATAATAATTATCTTATTCCCATTGCAGTTTTTTTTGTTGGTTTTATAATTACAACTCTGGGTCCTGGTTCTATACCTGTTTTAGCGATTATGCCTGCATTTGCAATACCAATCGCACTAGCGAGAGGATATAACCCGCTTATGCTTTCTTTGATTGGTTGCTTTGGTATTTTTAGTGGGCGAATGTCTACTGTTACCCCAGAAGGTATATTGGTCTATAGCCTTCTAAAAAAAGATAATATCGAAATAGCAAATGCCGTTACACCAATGTACGTGAATATGATTATTACGGGAATAGTTTTATTCTTCATAGCCTTTATTTATTATAAAGGATTTAAAATTAAAAGAGTAACAATAGCAAACACTGAAAAAGTTCTTAAATTCAACAAATTGCAATTTATATCATTAGCAGGATTGATTATAATGGTTTCACTTGTAATTTTTTTAAAGTACAATGTAGGCGTGGTTTCTTTTGCCGTTTCTGCGGTTTTATTGTCTTTAAAAGTTAGTGATGAAAAAAAGTCAATTAATGGTATCCCTTGGGGTGTTTTGTTAATGATTTCTGGTGTTAGTTCCCTTATGTCTATGGTCATTAAAACCGGTGGAATTAAAGTCTTAACCATATTTCTGGCCTCTATGATGACTCCCTATACTGCTCCCGCAGTTATGGGTGCTACTGCAGGTATTATGTCATGGTTTTCTTCAGGGTTAGGGGTAGTTTTCCCAACTCTTATACCTACCGTCGCTAATGTATCTAATGCCGTTGGTGGTGTTAATCCTATAGAACTTGCATCGATGGTAGTAGTTGGGGGGACGGTTACGGGTGTTAGCCCCATTTCAACTACAGGCGGTCTTATTATGGCCACAATGATGGCTAGTAACGAAAAAAACGATAAAAAAAAAGAATTAAGCCTTTTCATCGAATTGTTTGCATGGTCTGTAGTCGCTCTTGTTGTTTTGGTAATCCTTGCATTATTGGGCGCTTATAAAATTTTCTTGTAGGAGTGAAAAATATGCTAAAAATTGAGCAATTTGGTAATATTTTAACACATGAACAGATGGAATGTTTAAAAAAATTTTCTACAGCAGAAATATGCGATGGCCTTTCAGAATTTAATGTTGTACGTGGTGGTTGCATGAATGCAAGTATATCCCCCATTGGCAAAAACGTATGCTTTGCAGGTGTAGCATACACAGTTAAAGCAGAAGATGGAAATAGCTTACCTGTCCAATACGCTATTTATAATGGTAGTCCAGGATATGTGCTTGTAATTGATACAGGATTATATCAAGATGGACCATATCTAGGCGAGTTAATGGCTCTTACAGCTAAAAAAATTGGAATAGAAGCTATTGTAATTGATGGTTTCGTTAGAGATGCGGAAGCTATTGCCCAGATGGGTTATCCTATATTTTGTAAAGGTTTTATGCCACGAAAGCCCAGTAAAACTGATATAGGAGAAATCAATCAGAATATTTTTTGCGGTGGTATTAATGTTTCTGCAGGCGATGTTATTATTGGTGATAAAGATGGGATAGTGGTTATTCCACGAAAAATACTCAATGATGTATTAACAATTTCCAAAAAAAAATGTAGAATTGACCATGAACGTAAAGAAAATATTAATAAATTTTTTGATAATAATATATTTAATCATAAAAAAAGGAACATTGAAACAATAATGTCTAACGACGTAAATATACTGATAAAACAACATTTTAATCTAAATAAATAATATCACAAGAGTATCCATACTATAAATGAATCGTTTCTGTAAACTTTACATTTTATTAATACGACCAACATTTTAATAATGCTCGCGTTAACTCAACTAAAATACCTTTGCGTTAAGCCTCTTTGATTGTGGGGTGTTTTAAACAAGGCTTTTAAAAAAAATCTGTTTGATAGCCACTTTTCATTAAATAGCCCCTATCATGATCGATTATAATCGCAAACACAAGATACCGATATTTTTTCAGGCACGGTTTATATGCCATCTTCTATCTATTCTTATTATAACACGCAAAAAACCGCCCCTAGATTTCGCTTATAAGCGATTTTTAGAGGCGGCCTTTATGTTTATACCTGTGACTTTTAAACCTTTTAACTTGCACCACAATGGTCTCGCTAGTATGTATATTTATTGTAAAAAATTATTTGACATTATTAGAAATATCTTAGTTTTGCCAATATTATTTCCGTTACGCAATATTTAAATGTGTTTACAGAAACAACAGCTCTTACAAAACACCCATAATAGTTATACTCATCTCTATTTTTCGAGAGGAATATAGCCCTCATTAGGGTAAGGCAACCTTTCATTAAGAATCCTAAGTAATTCTAAATATTTTCTTACACAAAACAAGAATTCGTCATAACTACCTAAATCTCTATCCTTATAGGCATGAATAGCATTCCTTTTTTGTTGTATATTCAAAATCCATTCATCCCAATCTTTTGTCAAAAGCTCCTTCTTGATAAAGAAATTTCTAAGCATCTCTAATTCCATAATATCCAGTTCAACTATATGATTATATCTTCTTATTTTATCTATATCGCTTAAATAGTCTTTGTAGTGAATAGAAAGAAATAGCTTTAATGTTCCCTCTACAAGGCTGCCCAAATTAACCCAATATAATATTTTACTACCATAGTCATCATCGGCAACAGGACTGGAAATCCACATATTAAGTTTGTTAGATAGCGATACCTGCCAATCTAGTCTTGACTTACTTAATAATTCTGCTGCTTCAATTGGTGCCCACCCATATGCACTACTCCAAAAATCTCTAAGAGCAGTATTTAATCTTACTATACGTTTTACAACTTCGTCGATGTCGAGATTATTTATATCTTCTTTATGAAAATTCAATTAAATTGCCTCCTTTCTACCCAGTATTAAAATACCCTTATCAACAAATATAATAGGCTTAATATTATACACTCTTCGCATTTTCAACTTCTACGCTATTCGATTCTAAGGGGTTGAATTAAAGAGATGTTTTTCCCCATTTCTCCATCATCAACATATTTACCATGTAACAGTTCCCCATTAATTCCAAACATCTTTTTGATTTTATCGTTTTGGCTCCTCATTACAGAAGATGATATATATATAATATAATCATCTGGTTTCATATTTTTAAGCTCAATAGCGGCCTTACCATCTTTCATTGAACACCTAGCAGATGCCCTGCATAAAGCTTTCGTATAAATTTCAACTTGTTTATCCGTCATATTTTCAGCCTCTTCTGTAAGGTTCATTTCCTTCACAAGCCGTGCTTGATTCGTTAACTCAATCATAAGCTGAAACCCATCAGGCAGGTTACTATCTATATTTATTTTATAGTGTTCACTTCCAAGTTTGGCAATATTATACGACAAAGAAATGTCTTCTGGCGTTTTTTGTATTGCCTCTTTTTTATCGGTTCCACACCCAGTAAAATAAAATATACCCAATAATATAAATGCTATAATAACGATTTTTCTTTTCTTTATCATAATATTCTCCACTCCAAATTTAGTGTATTTATCTTTTCCATTTAACAATAAAATAACGTTATCTTTATAAAACAATTACATTTATAGTATATCATTATATCGCTTCCTAATTTTTAAAACATCATCATAAATTTTTATTTGTACGCACAAAAAAATAGGCCCTCTCACGAGGGCCTTAATATATCACATACTTAGAATAAAATTTTTATTTTTGCTAAGAATCCTTTTACATTACCGCCTAGATATTCAATAGCAATAGCGTTTTTACTTGAATAATTACGTTGGACTTCTATAGAGTATTCTCCACCGTCAACATAACCGCCGCCAACACCAAACTCCCACTCAGGGCGTTTGTGGGTGTTTAGATACGTCGTCAAGGATTGCTTGTAGCTCGCTAATAAGCGTTCCTGATTTCTCGAGGTTACCTGCAATTTCTGTGTTTGTGCTTGCAGCTGTGTTATTTGCGTTGATTGCTGCTGCGTTAGACTCAATGCCTGCGTCAACTGCTGTTTCGCTATTGCTAATTGCTGTTTGGCTGTCTGTAATTGATTGTTGGATTCCGCTATTGCTTGCTTGGATTCCGTCAACTGTTGTTTTAATATCTCCGACTTGTCTTGTAATTGTTGATTGATTTGTGATAATAGTGTCAAGTTGCTCTTGGATTTGTCTAGCTGAGACTGTGTCATTAGATAAGCTTTTTCTGCCGAACAAGAACCCTGCACCGAAAACAACAACGCAAAGCAGGACAGCACCAACAGCAATATACACTTTAGTTTTGTTTTCCACAATCTACCCACTTCCTTATTAGTTTAGTTTGAAAGCAATGTAAGCAATACCAATTACCGCTAAAATAAAGAGCGGTTCCTTTACATACTTTTCGTATGTAGTTTTAGTCGTAGTCACCACCGTGATTGCTTCCGTCTCTGCCGCCTTAGCCTGATTTTCCAATTCAGCTACTAGGGCGGCCTTTTTTGTTTCCAAAGCTGCTATTTCGTCCTTAAATAAGTCCTCACCTGCTGTTTTCAGTCCTTCAATTGCCTCTTCTATTTTCGCAATGTCTGCCGCTGTTCCAGTTTTAACCGTTGCATCCTCTGTGCCAGTTTGAGTACCCGTTGCTGCCGCCTGAGTTGTTTCCGTTGTTTTATCTTCCATTACAATCGTCTCCTTTTAATTAATATAACCAATCCTGGTCAAATTTATTTTCACCAATTATTTCAGAACTTGTGTCCTGCCACATATACCCTTGTAAGTCATCTTGACCGCCCCAATCAGCATTCCAAACAGGGCATCCCAAGCTTTGCCAGTCAATTGAATTAGTCAACCAATCATACGAAGCGTAAATACCGCAATTAAGCCCTATGTTAGATATAAAGCTTTTGCAAATAGCAGTGCAATTCTCCTTTGAAAAATCAAAGTCATGGTTCGCCTTATAATCGTCTGCATCTTCCATGTCATAAAAAACGGGCAAGTCCAGTAAAACGCCTGCGCTGTATATAGCTTCCCTGCAGTTTAAAGCTTCATTTTCCGCTTGGTCAGGCGTTAGGCCATACCCGTAATGATATGCACCGACAAGCAATCCTACGGCATGAGCGCCGTTTACATTCTCTAGGAACTTTTCATCTCTGCCGCTTTGGCCATACGAACACCTTACGATAGCAAACTCATAGCCGGCATCTTTCACGGCCTGCCAATCCACGGTACCGTTGTTCTCGCTTACGTCAATTCCTTTTCTCATTCGCAGCATCTCCTTTTGCTTTACTTATAACGGTGGCTTACCCTGCTCACTATTTTTACTGCTGTCCACCAGCCACTTAAACAGCCCTACTAATCCCATGCCACAAGCTGATATGCCTTGCCAGCAACTATCAATTTGGAAATGGGTTCCGTACAGGCCGTTAGACCAATATCCAAACAGCCATGAAAAAAGGACTATCGCCGCCGCAAATAGCCCAAAAAAGATACATATAATCGCTATGTTATTTTTTATCTTGACTAGTATTTGCACGCTATCACCCCGCTTTCATCTTGCAGTATTAGATAGAGTGGATCACCGCCTTTTCATTTGCTGCCAAAAAACAACGCTGCTACTTTTACCATCCAACCTAAAAAACCGCCAACGCCTACAGTTATGGCGATTAGCAGTTTATTACGTTTTTCCGTTTCAGCTTGTATAGTGCTTAAGTGTTCCATTGCAATTTTTAACTCTGTGATGTCGGTTTGCATAACATCTATTTTTTGTAATAGTTTTTCCATTTGCACATAGTTCTCATCCACATTATGCCTCCTGTAATCAAATATTTTTTACGCAAAATAACCCTAGCCAACCGTTGGTATGGTGGTTGAGTATGTCACCGCGTTAATCTCTTCTACCGTTGTTGCGCCTTGTATGCTGTTTATTGCCGTACGCCAAGCTTCACGTGCTGCTTTAAGATTTGCAAACTGGGCAGCTGTAGTAACCCCCTCTGCGTACTTTATGGCCTCGTAGTCCGTTTGCTTTAACAAGTCCTGCAAGATTGCCACATTGCTATCTTGTGCGGTCACAAGTTTTTCAGCAGCTGTTTGCTCAGGCTCGACATGTTTCTGCCATAAAGTTATCTCCGGCATCATCTTTTGGAAGTAAGCCATTTCCGAATCAGGAGTAGTTGTCTCAACCAAAGTAATGACGTTTTTGTCTTTGTCTAATAAGTCAATTAACATTTTCACGCCTCCGTATTAATAAATTTGTACCAGCCTGCACCGCCGTCTGTACAGCTAGATGATACCGTTCTAATATCTCCTGCATCTCCGCCACTAACATCAATAATGCCCGTGCTTGCAATGAAAATCTCCTTCGCTATTATGGCAACCAATCCACCGCCTGCACCACCTGATGCGACATATGCTTTACTGTTCGCATCAGAATTAACACCACCTGCAACATTTATAGTGCCGTAATTTGTAATATTATCACCGGCAAAGAGAGCAACGCCTCCACCGCCTGCACCGGCACCACCACTGTTGCCACTTATCCCATTATTGTTATACATACTGCCAGCGGCGCCACCGGCACCGCCCAAAGGCATTAAAGTTTGTTGCAGGATTTTTTGGTATGCGCTGGACGGAGTAGCACTTGCTTCCGCACAAACAAGGAGCCCATTAATATAGCTCTTACCACCATTATGCAGACCGGAGCAACCATAACCATTACCACCGGCACCTCCACCAGTACCAACGTCTGGATTTCCGGTAAATGTGTAAGTTGTATTATTATCGCCATCTGTAGTCGAACTAACAGAATAAGGACTGCCGCTCGCGCCACCACCCTTACCTGTCCCTCCCGAAACATAGGAAGATGCACCGCTACTATAAGAACCATCACCGCCACTGGCATCTATTTTACCTGCGATATAACAAGCGTTCTGGACCTTTAAAATCAATGGTTCAGAGCCTACAGTAACGGTTATTCCTGCAGCTATCACTACATTTCTATAGTTCTTAACTCCAGAAATCGTGCAGTCCGCAGTAGGTATGAAATCACCATCACTGCCATCGCCACGGTCATAACACCAAGGTGGGCAATTCTTATCAGCATTTGCGGCTGCAACGCTCCCTGTCTTGATATAGTTTATGCTGATGATCTTACCTGCATCAGCATCGTTAAATAAAATAGTACCCGTATTCCAATCGCTGTCACTATCCGCCCCTGTTGAGTAGTCCGGCCAGAACTGCCGTTCTGAGGGCGATGCTGCCACTTCAGTCATGCTGCTTTCAATATAAACAGGAGTAAAAACCGTATGCGTTGTAGCTACGGTACTGTTTGAACCCCTGGTTACTGTCAGAGTATTACCGGATGTCGCACTTACAGTCATCTGCTCGCTGTCAACCGTTATAATATCGCCTGCGCTATACCAGGAACCGTTGGCAACCGTTATGGACGTTGTCGCGGCATCAGTTATCGCCGCCATTAGAAGGTCCATGAGCCGCATCGTTATTCCTGATTCCTTATCCGGTACTTCATTAAGCTTAACAATATATGGGCTTGATGAAGGTACTATATGCACTTCCCCTTTCTGAGATACGTAATTTTCTGCATCCGTAAATTGATTGTATCTATAATTTGCACCCATGCTTAGTTATCCTCCTCATTCTGTAAATATTCCTGGTTCTTCTGGTTCCTTACAAGTTTGGCGATAAAAATATCCAAATCATCAGCCGCTAAAGCACCGACCGTAATACTGCAGGTAATACCTTTTGAGCTTACGTCATAAGCAACCTTCACAATGGCCAGAGAGTATTCCGTCCCATCATGGCATATTATCCGGCATTTACCGTAAACGTCTATTTTTTCAGTAACCCTTACATTCTCCAACGTCCCGGTAACCACGGCATCCTTGTATTTCTGTAGCTGGTAATCTCCCCATCTCTGGGCATCATCCGCAGACATGGTGGACGGAATGCTCTTAACAGCTTCAAAAAGCCCGTAGCTATTTATACTATCGCTGTCAGAGCATTCATAAAGTATCTTGTTGCTTGTGGATGACTGTGTCTTATTTGTTACTGTGGCGCCGTTGTCATGACTTGCCGCCGTGGTACTGTTATAAGCACGTTTAACGCTTATGGAGTTACCCGCAAGGCCAATCACAAGCATCTGTTCACTGTCAATAGTTAAAATATCGTTTACGTTGATCCAATTATTTTTAACCACGTTTACTCCTGTCGAAGCTGTGTCCATTGATGCATTTGTTTTAGTTTCATAGTTATTCTGCAAAAGCGTCCCGCTTCCATGCGCCGCTGCCGTACTGTCATTGTAGGCGCGTGTAACTGTTAAAGTCGTTCCGGATATTGCTGAAACGTAAACCTGCTCATTATCCAATGTAAGAGTATCCCCAACAAGAATCCTTACGGCAGACTTAACCTTGATACTTGTAGAAGAACTTTCAGCTGCTTCACTTAAAGCCGTAATGTAGGCGCTGGAAGCCTTGACATAAATGTGATTAGCAAGGTTTTTGACATTATCTTCCGGCTCAAAATTCTGGAAATGATAATCCTGTACGAACGTGTATAATACATCACTGGATATAGGCCTAAAAAACAGTTCCCTCTGAGCATCAACACCATAATTATAGTTAGCCGCCATATCGGCCAGGTCACCTATGGCATCTATAGCGGCCTGGTATTTAAATTGCATCTTGCTGGCCGTATAAGAAGTCATATATATCTTTGACCCGTTATAAAGGACTTTAGTTTTTGCCGCTAAGTCCTGCTTCGCTATTGCTTTAACCATAGTGGACAACTCAGTATTTTCGTAAGAACGGTTGATAATCACATCATTTAGCTTATCGTAGAAGCCTGAGCCGTCATATTCATAAATATTTGCGCTGGTACCAGGCTTTGGCCTCTTTGTGATAAAACCGCTGAACCACGGATTAGCATCTCCCAGAAGGTGGATATCAACCCGCATGTTATAGACTATGAAGTCCTGATAGGAACCGAAAGCAATGGCAAAATCTGCGCAACCCGTCTGTTCAAGCGTGAACTGAATTTCAAGTACCGTGGTATCCTTCATCTCCGAAGAAAATTCTTTAACTTTTATACCGCTGGCGTTGTAAAACTTTACGGCATACCCGCTTGTCTGCAGGGGATAACTTATAGTGGACGTTCCGGACGTTACAACCGTTCCGGCAAATATATACCTGCCAAAACGGTACCTGCCGAACCTTAAATTAGCCATTACAACCACCTCGGCGTTAACTCATAGGCTATAGTGGCTGCCGCCCCGGTATATTTAATTACATTATCTCCCGGAAGCAGATTAATAAACGTTCCGCCCATGTCGTTAATGGTGTCGGTAGTATCCCTTTTTACAATACCTTCTGCGCTGTCAATGGTAACCACCTTCCCTGACGTGAACCCTGTGTCCTGATAACCAAAGGTGCGGTTATCATCAGTCTCGTTTACTAAAGTGATCGCTGGATTGTTAGCATTAGCCGTAATCGTAAACTTAATAGGTGTATCAGCTGTTCCTGGGTTTTTAACAGTAAATTCTTGCGTACTTTCCGTTACAATTTCACTTCCTGTTATGGCAGCCGTTGAATATTCAAACGGATCAACGCAGATAAAATCTAAAGTCAGGGTTCCTTTAATCCCATGGTAACCATCTTCAAATTCTTCTTGAATTGATTTAATGCACTCGATATTAATATATCGGTCATCATCCCGGTAGAACTTCTGCCCTCTGCGACTCGCGTACAGCTTAATTTCGTCAAGCAAATTACGATATTCAGCACGTGTAGTAAAAGCATAAATACCTATCTCAAGCTCAAGCGTCCTTACTTCCGCCTTGCCGTCACCGGTAAATACACCGCCGTGTTGCAGGGCCTTGTCTTCCGTATCCGTTCTGAAATCAAAGTCAAACCCGGATACCTTTGTAAGCATTGGCAACTCGTATATTATGCTGTTCTTTACAAGCTTCATCTCCTCCTCGCCGCCCTTCTGGTTAACTGTCCAAGGCTCTTAACAGCTTCACTAAGCGGCATATCCTGCTTAACGTCACCGTAAATAGTGAGTGCCGCCGTAGAATTATGTCCTGCAATAGAAAGAGAGGCATTACCACTGAGGCTTCCTGCCACCGTTTTAAAGCGTTTAGATAAACTTGAAAGGCTTGGGCCTGTTACTATGCCGCCTGATGCGAACTTTGGCAAAAGCCCTTTATTTAAACGATTGAAAAAGCCTGTACCATACTTATTAACGGACCTTGCATTCATGACATATTCACCGTTAGATAGCCAGGCAGGAATACTATCCGAAGTACCGGTTCCAGCTCCTGAAATAGCACCGCCTGTTGCAAGGAACGCAAAACTAGTCTCAAACGACATCTCTTCCAGTGCCACCGAAGCGGCCGCAACAGCAGCCGTAAACGCTGTCAAAGCTGCCGTAGCGGTAGCCGTTGTTCCTGCCTCTGTAGGCTTAGTAACACTGTTGATTATGGCCTGTACACCCTCATATACCGAGATTAAGCCTGTTGCGGTAGCAACGCCACTGCCTAATCCGCCAAACGCTGCCGAAAGTCCTGACGCTACCGTAGCTACTCCGCTTAATGCCTCGGTAGTGGCATCACCACCTCCACTGGCTGATATGGCAGAACCAGCGCTAACATAACTATTACCTATAGCGTCATTTCCTCCGCCACTGGCTGATATAGTTGGTGAAGAACTGTCCGTACCTAGATTACTTATAAGGCTGTCATTATTACTGCCTGTATTGTTATTGCCACTATTATTTTTTTTGTTTTTCTTTTTATCGTTGTCTAATCCCAATGCAGACAGCAGACCATTAGCAATCTGGCCAGACAATTTGCCACCTAAACTGTCTACGATATTCTTCCAAAGGTCACTGAATAAGGTTTTAAACGAATTACTGAAAGTCTCGGCTCCTGTCATGATATTTTCAAAGAACGTGCTAAACGACTGCTGCCCGGACATGATCATATCTGCAAACTGGCTGCTTATACTTTCATTGGCCGTTACCCATGTATCATAATAATCCTTCATGATGGTTTCATCTTCATTGTAGGCCGCAAGCCTTGCTGCGTTTTCTTCCGACAATAATTTCTGCAGCCTGGCGAAGCTCCTGCTGTAATACGCGGCTTCAACGTCTGACTCAAGGTCTTTAAGGTGGCTATAGTAATCAGCCGTATCTTTGGCATATTTCTGTTCATAAGCCGCAGCCTGTGCCCCGGCAGCTTTAGCCAAGCTTATCCTGTTTCCCTCTAGCGTTTCATAAGCAATGCCTTCTTTTTGCAGAGCATCGGTAACATATTTCTGCTCGGTAGCAGTGCCTGTGTTATATTGATCCTCGATTTTTCTAAAATAATTCTGCACGGATTCAAGCTTATCATTCAGGTCATACTTCCTCTGGGCATTCTCCTTAGAAGAACCATCCAGATAAGTAAGGGTAATATCCTTTTGCATATTTGAGTAACCGTCACGTATCTGCTGGTAAGTTTCCAAGGCTTTTTTAGCCTCATCCGCAGTGATTTTCCTACGCCGGAAGCTGTAAATCTCATTAATTTTGGTTTTATCAGCTTCGTAGTCCGTGAAATCCTCACCGTTTTCAGCGTACTGTGCGGCCATATTGTCAAGCTTTCCTACTTCCTCGTTATACCAGATATCAAGCTGCTCAAGGCTTGACTTGGTTACATCGTCCCACTGTTTAGTAATCTGCTTTGTTATTTCATCTGATTTTTTCCCAAGCTTATCAATGGCAGATTCTCCACCACCACCGCCTCCACCGCTGCCCCCGCCACCGCTGCTTTTAGCGAAGTCTGTAGCGCTCGGTTTAATAATAACCTTGTCTTTTTTAGCATCTGCTGTAGAAGTATCCCCTTTAAGCAAGCGCATCTGTTCCTCAGTCGCCGGCTTTTGTTCGTCTGCAAATATGCTGCTTAAAGCGCTTCCGGTCTTACCGACATTTGCTGCTAGGTCAGACAATAATTTTCCTGCTGCCGGGGATATGCTGTTTATCAAACTTAACAAATCTTGCAATTTGTTAAGCACCCAGTTCACGCCCGAAGCAACCGTGGATTTAATGTCTTCCCATATGTCGCTTATAGTATCTGCTATCCCACTCCAGCTAATATTTGTAATGTCTACGGCATTATCACAGGCATTAACTATCATGTCCAAAAGCCCGTCCGTGATTGTGTTTATGACATCATATATAAGGTCGCATCCATCTACAGCTAAAGCAGAAAGCGTATCCCATTCAGCGCTGAAAAGCGCCTGTAACGGTTCCCATTTATACCAAATAAAGGCTGCGGCGGCACCAATAGCGATTCCAGCTGCAATAAACGGGGCAAAGGCTATTCCTAATGTAGCTGCAGTTGCAGAAAGTTGTAGGCCTACTAGTGTTATAGCTGGCACAGCTGTTCCGACTATGGCACCGGCAAACGCTGTTATAGTCATTAGTGCCCAGTCGGGGAACATGTCCTTTATTGCCTGCCCAATGCCAAAACTCTCAACATCTGCCTTGAAATCCTTAAGCTCATTTCTGGCAACGTTCAGCACACTGGCAAGCCCTCCTGCAACACCGCTATTAGCAATATCATCACCAATAGCTAGCAATGTTTCATCTGCCGTATTCTTAAGAGCCTGAAATGCCGCAGATGCCTTATTAGCAATGGCATTATTCATACCACCGCTAAACTGTGATTGCATTCCCTGTAAAAATGCATTAATGGCAGTTGTAGAATCAATGGTTCCTTTTTCCACAGCTGTATGCACCTCATCCATGGACATACCGGTAGCATTAGCCAGATATTGGTAAGCCTGCACTCCATCAAGTGACAAGGCACGCATAGACTTTTTAGTAAGGTTTCCTTCGATGCGTACTTTCTCCAGCACCTTAACAATATCTGCAACTTTATCTGAGCCACCGCCCAGATAAGTTACTGCATCACCTACAGTTTGCAAAATAGGCGAAATATCCCCGGCATCAAAACCTACCGCCAGCATCTGCTTGCCTAAATCTTTAATCTTATCAGCACCATAAATGGAGTTTTCAGCCACGTCTGACAAAGCAGATAGTGCGCTCTTAGTATCAGTACTGTCTCCTGCAAGAGCCTTAAAAGCATTGGATAATGATTTCTGATTAGATGCCGCGTTTAGGGAAGCAACGCCTAATCCTATGATTCCCGCGGCAGCAACTTCTATAGACGCGAGTGCTTTCTGTGATATTGAAATATCACCAAAAAAGCTTTTTATCTGCCTTTGTGATGCTTTTAATTCCTTTTGCAGACCGCTGGAATCAGCTCCAATCTTAACCATCAAATCAGCTAATGTCGTTGCCATGATGTAATACCTCCTTTCTCTTTTTTACTACCTGTTCAAGATGTTTCTTATCCTTTCGCATTTTCTTCTTAGTCTCTTCCGTGCGTAACGGTTTCAATAAATCGTTGGGCGTTACCTTGCTGTTTTTCGCAAGCTGCACGTTCATAAGATAAGCCGTGAAAAATGCTAGTGTATCTTCAGCATTCTTCTGCCGCCAATACCAGCCGTCATACAGCTTATAAAATTCCTGCGGCTGCAAGCGTGCGAATTCATCCGGATTTAGGTTAAGCGGTCCGTATGCTATAGGTTCCGCCCATTCTATCCATTCTTTGAAGCTTCGGACGGCTTTGCCTTCTCCGTCCTCACTGCGTTTTTTATGGTTTCATCCCGTAAGTCTGCGCCTAGAATACCTGTAGCTACTATTGCTGCTGCCAAAGGCTTTGCCAGGTCGACAAGGTTAATATCATCCTCATCAAAAAGTCTATTAATATGTTCCGCAACCTTACTTGGTTTGTATGTGTGCATTAGTCCAATCTGCAAACCTATCATCACAAAAGACAGTGATAAAGGTTCCTTAATCAATGTAATAACGCTTTTATCCATAGCCTTTTCCAGCTGCATAATCCTTGCGTTGTTAAAATAAATCTCATCATCATTCCCAAACAAAGTAAAAGGTATTTTGTTAAGCATTTTCTGCTCCTCCTATAAATAATATTAAAGGCAGGCAGTTTTTATTCTGCCTGCCTAACTAACTTATGCCGTAATGGTAACCGTAACCGTAATGGTTGCACCTGTTCCTGTATTTACGGTAAATATGTACGTACCCGCAGTCAAAGTGCTTAAATAAGTCGACTTCAAGGTTAAAATGCCGGAGGCATAACTGTAATTCGTGCCACTGGTTAGAGTAGTACTACCATTTAAAACACTGGTAATAGTTGTCGTATCCGGAGTAAACGTAAACGTCTTATCTGCTGCCTTGCCCAGGCTCAAGGTTGCCGTAGTGGGACTAACTATAGGAGTACGGGCACTTAATGCCCCATCTCCTGAAATAGTTCCGCTTAATGTAGCAACGTCATCTTTTGGTGCCTCAAACTTGAAATCTGTCAGGCTCCCCCAACCGGTCTGGTAGGAACCATCGGAATACTCCGTCTTAATATTTAATTCTTTGCCATTCTGAAATGAATATTCCAAATAACCCAAGGCATCGTTATTCATAAGGATTAAACCTTCAAGGTCTAAACTCCAAGATTTAAGTCCTGGCAATGTTACCTTCCACCCACCTGATGTCTTGTCGTCCGCACTGATAGAATCTGCGCTTCTGTTTAAAGTGCTCTTAGTCTGTCCGCCTACTAACAGCCATACAGGCACTGCTGCCGTGCCTATGTTAATACTGTATAAAATGTCTTTGCCCAAGGCTATTGCATTGCCGTTGGGATTTTCCGGGATGTCACTATAACTCATTTTTACCAACCTCCTATTGTTTGAATTTTGGCGTTAAAGGTAATAACGCCATGATAGCCTCCGCTATCTTCGGGGAATACTTCCACGAAATCACAACTTTGTCGTAGTGTTTTAAAATTACTGGCCGAAAGGTCAAGATAACAATTGCTTAAAACCATGCAGACATCATTGACGATTCCATTAATCTCAGCCTTACCCTGATACTCTGACCATATGTCAATCTGCAAGGTCACATCATTAATATCCGTGTCCTTGCTGCCGTTTTGTTTGGCAGTAAATGAACCAAATGTTATGCACGGAAAAGACGCGTCTTCCGGCACATCATCATAAACAGCCGTTGACTGCTTAATTGAAAGCAGCTCATATAGGGCTTTTTGCAAGCCATCAAGGGGAATCCTGCGCTTAATCATCCGCTTTCACCGCCTCCTCCACATTTCTTATAAACCTAGGTTTTTCATTCTCATAGGCAGGCCTTAGAAATGGCTTAGCGGCAAAACCTGGATGAGAAACTCCTTTACGGACAAAATCGCCGTTAATTATTAGAGCCTTTTTCTCTTTTACGCTGATTTTATGGGGCTTAACGCCTAACTCTATGAGGTGCGCCGTTGGACGGTTGCTGTAAACCAAACCACTGGGGCCGCTTGCCCTAAATTTTGACTTTATAGATTTACGCAAATTGCCTTTACGCACCCTTACTCGTTCTATGGCTCCCTGCTTAATATTAAGTGTGGAATCATTTACTGCCTTCTCCACCCTAAGCCTTGCCCTGCCGCTAAAAGCGCCAATCCTGCCTATAGCATCCTGCACGTTCGGGATTTTCGTACTCACCACAAAAGCTTTCATCAGTGAATGACCTCCTTCAGCGTTAGTACCGTCTTGTAATTGTTGCTTTGGTCTACGTGAATAACGTCATAAGTATGCGTCCCTTCCGTAACACGCCAACCCCTCTCTACGTCAGTACGTTTCCTTATTTCAACGCCCTGCGTTATAAGTAGCGATAGGCCTCCTTGGGTAACTCCTTCCGCAAACCGCGGTACAAGAAATTTTGCCCAGATTGTTGCTACCGTTACAGGAGTTCTTGCACGTCCACCACGTCCGTCAGGTGTTTCCGGGTACTTTATAAGGGTTACATGCCTGTTAAGTTCGCCTGCCGTTATTTGCTTTCCCATATTAACCACTGCTTTCTGCTTGCTGCTGAAGCCTTAGCTGCGCCACCATAGAAACCAAGGAAAACGATAAGTCACTGTTACTTGTTCCCATGACTAAATCGGGCTGGTCAAGCATCCTTACCACGATGGCTATAACGAGCGATTTAAACAAGGCGTTGTCATAATCTACCATGCAGCCTGAATTAACAAGGAACTGTTCAGCCGCTCCCTGGTAAGCCTTGGCGTTTAACAGCATATCGTCATCATCTATCCTGGCAAGCCGTTTCAGCTCATCAGATTCAAGAGTAATATTCGCTGCCATAATCCACCTCTTAAATATTAAGGGACGACATAAAAGCCGTCCCTTTGATTTATATAGTTATTTATGCGGTAACTTTAACGGTGAAGGTAGCAGTCGTACCATCACTCATAGTAACCGTAAAAGTCTTATCTCCGGCCGTCATCGCCGCAAGATAAGCTGACAATAAAGTCAGTTTCCCATTACTGTAAGTGTAATTGCTGCTATTGACTTCCGCGTTAGAGTTCTTGAGACTACTCAAGTTTGCTCCTGTTGCATGCAAGGCAGTAAATACCAGATCAGTTGCAGCGGCAATACTGACCGTGGCTGTCTCAGGACTTACTGCCGTTATGATTTTTTTACGCGTAAGAAACCGTTATAACTTACAACGTTACCGCCGGCGAAAACAACCCCACGGTTGGCAATCATGCCTTCCTTGAACTTGTAATCCGTAGAACGCTTAACGTCAATGTCAGAGAAAATCGTCAGTTGATAATTTTTCAAATTGCCGTAAGCCATGCAGTATGCTGCGCTTGCGGTAGCAGAATCTGTTAATGCACTGCAGGCACTATTAATAATGAACGGATAGCCGTCAATAGTACCATAGCCGCCACGGGTAACAATAGTATGGAAAGGCTTGCCGTCAGTGGTGCGTAATGCCGCAAATGCCGCCAAATCCTTTTTGTTCAGGATAAGCACCGATTGCCCTTCAACAGCTTCATCTCCGCCATACCCAAAGACTATTTTATTCAAAGTAGTGTTATCAATTGCTGCCAAACTAATATCCGTACTTGGAACAATTGCTTCTGCAAGGCTTGAGAAAATACCAACCATGTGGTTAGTGGCACCGGTACCCACCATGATTTCCTTAGCAATCTTCTTACGCAAAGATACGGTAATATTTTGCAATACCACATCCGCATAATTTGCGCTAGGCAGCTTCATTACTTCCTCGGTAATTTCACTGTAGGCGACTAATTTAGCTTTAGCGATGTTTGCCTTATCGAATGTAGTGTCGGTATCATCGGGCGTGCCGTCCTCGGCTACAGTAGTAGCATCTGCTACCGCTTTTTCATAAGGCTGTGCATAGCTTTCGCCGCCTTGCAATGGCAACACATTTACGCCGTCAATAAGGCTGGATACCTGTTGAAAAGGCGCATTGATATTAGTGCTTGCCTGATTGGGAAGCACTATGCCGCTAGAAGCTACGGTTATGCTGCGACCTTCGCGCAAATCTTTACCACGTTGCTCCATGATTTCATGATTCTTGGCTGAACGCTCATCATCTGCACCGCCTAATGGAACAAAGCCCATTCCCGGTGTCCATTGGATGCGTTTTTCTACTTCTCCCTTAGAACGTTTTTCTGTTTCAGTTTTGGCGGCAGCGGTGCGATCCTCTTCCTCAGCCTTAGTATCATCGGTATTTTTTTCTGCCGCTTCAATATCAGAAAGCATGCTGCGAAACTCGGTGATATCGCTATTCAAGGCCTGAACCTGGGCGTTTATGCTCCTTAATTCCTCAACTTCTTTGCATCCGTTACTTTTTGTAACAAGTGCGTTACGAGCCTCTTCTTTGGATTTTATTAATGCTAAAAGTTTGTCTTTGTTCATTTCCTTCTCCTCCAATTTTTAAATTTTACCTAAAATCTCATTTTTCAAATGCAATACTTCAACAGCCCTGGCGCTCTCCAGCTCCTGGGACCGCACGCTCTCCAGCATGTGTTTGGCGTTATCCAACGCCGCTTTGTCCCTGGCGTTTATATCTGTAAGGTCATATGCCGGTTCATTCACAGCGCTGACCTCAAAGACCTTAGCTATCTTTACAATAGTTCTTGTGGGCATATCTGTATCAAGCCCATCCCAATTATCTTCCGCAACTTGGAAGCAAAAGCTCATCCCGCTTATGTCACCGCGAGATACCGCCGAGTACAGATTATGGGCATCGGAATTATTGGCATAATCAATATTTGCCCCCATGAACAGCCCTATGTCATCAACTGACAACTGCATGGTACTGTTGCTGTTATTTCTGCGGCTTCTGGCCAAGGGTATTTTACTGGCATCATGATTCACAAAAAGCAGTACATCAGTAAAATCACAACCCTCAAACGCCCCTCTGGCGATAATCTCGTTAAACCAATTGGCTATATTAACCATGGAATCAAAAACAGCCGCATGTCCTTCCAGTCTCCTAATACCGTCATCAGGGGCTGTTCCCTCTCCCGCATCTCTTTTTTCTAAGGCCTTAAAGTCAGGCACTTTGAAACATCTTGTTATAATCTTGTCCCTGCTTGTTTTTTCATTCATTACTATTACCTCCTTTTGCAGTTCCTTTAGCCGGCTCGGTATTTCCTTTCCGAGCCATATTAAGCTGATAATTATCAACGATATTCGTATTTACATAGTTGAGGCTCTGCAGCCTTCTATCGCCGCCTTCAAACGGCTCAAACCCAAACATGTCGGCTACCTGGTTAAGAGTCATAAGACCGGTACTGACAGCCACCTGGGCTAACTCTGTTTTTTGGGCGTTAGTCATATAAGCAACTTTGCTGTAATAACATTTCACCCTGTGTCCTACGTCCTGTTCACGCTGGGTAAAGATACAGGCCGTCATGGCCTGCTCAAATTCTCCTATGAAGCTTTCAATACAGCTCTGGTAAAAAGCTCCATGTTGCTCTGCGGTATAATCTCCTGAAAGCAAGGCTTCACTTATGCCGTAACGCTGCCATATAATTGATTTTATGGACTTCATAACCTCGGCATCTAATTGTGGCGGCGTTATGTTTATAGGCGTGAATTCACCGGCTAGGTCAACAGCCGTGATGCCTAGTGAAGATGTTTTAATGTGTTTCTCAAGATCCTCTCTTGTTTTGTCCATAAGCTTTCCCTCAGACACTGTTTTAGCATGATAAATACCTTTAATCTGCAAGCTGCTCTCCAGTGCCTTAGGTAATACCTGCATAGTGGTGTCCAGAGTCTGTACAGCCCTTAAAAGGTCTTTGGTATCCGTCATTCCATAGTCATTACCGCCACCAACAAGAAGGTTTTTACCACGCCGCCAGCGCAGATGCACTATATCGCTGTAAGGCAATACCGTAGTTATGCCATCCTTAAAATAAAATTTTATTTCCCATATCTCCCCTGAATCATCAAGGCCTAACTCAATCTCTGTAGGGTTTAGCGGCCAAAACGCCGTGTAATACCTTATGGGATTCTTATTGGCATCATAGATAATGTCATACTGGGGATAGATAAAGCAGTTCATATCCTTGCGCCTTAGCCACTCACAGCTTTCCAAAAAATCTTTGGTCGTTTGTATTGGGTTAGGCTTAAATTTGAACAACCGCGTAATCTCATCATTCTGGGCTATGACGCTGCCGGGTTTAGTAACTACGGAGACAATATCCACCTTCCCTATTTCCTCGGCAATACGGTTGATGCAGTTATTAACCTGATCACTTAGGTAAACATCATTTCCAAAACTTGAGAAAAAAGCACGGCCATCGTTAAGCACTGACCAAATCTGTTTTTCAAGTTTGTTTTTGAATAAATTTTGCAAATAACTGAAAATCAAATTGCCTCACTTCCTTTGCAGCATAAAATAATCGGACTTAAAACGACTGAAAGTCGCAAGCCCGATGATAAATCCCAGAGTACCGTCAATACGGTTCTTACTCTGTCCATATTTTTTTACCGGCATAATCTGCCCAATATTGTTAAGCTTGCAGCTTGTGTTAGCAAGACACCAGCGGTCAACCGGATTATTGTTATAGTTAAGCTGCTTCGTTTGCAACTGGGTTTCCAGTAGTCGCATCGGACCGGACAGGTCTAAGAAATCCATACCGATGCGTTCCAGAACGCTTTCCCCAAAATAGTCACCTATTATTTTCCTGAAATCTTTGCTGTGCCAGTTATCATACCCAATCTTAAAAGGTATCATGCCTTGGTCAAACAAGGACATAAACCAATCTGCCGGAGCCTGTGCATCAATCTCACTGCCGGGACAGATTGTAACAAATCCCTGTCGCTCCCATGTGCGGTAGTCCTTCTTTTCCGGATTAAGCTTGTTCTCATCGTTTAGAACAGCATCAGCTTTGGTCTCCGGAATAAAGTACATAGATAAGGTTTTCATCCTCCTAGTTTCAGGATCTACAAACAGTGCCTTAGCACTGCAAAGGTCTGTAGTCTCCGCAAAATCCAAACTGCCGATAAAGTACTGCCCTTGCAATTCTTTAATATCGAAAACAGCCTTGTTATCTATAGTGGCCAAATCCAGCCATGCGGTATTAGTGCTTTGCCTGATGTTGAAATCCTTTGCCAGTACAAAACGCCGTGTCGCACGGCTCGTTTTAGCTTCGTTAACCATCTGCCGGAGAAAGGACCATTTCTTAATTACCCCAAGCCCCGGATTGGATTTATACCAGGCTTTTTCATCCTGCCAGACTTCTTCCTCATTGTCCTGCTGATATAAAAATATAAGCCAGTGCTCATTTTCTGCTTCACCCGCTAATACCTGATGCGCTTCCTGAAGCTCTTCATCTAAATATCCGTCTTCAGTAAACCCTTCAGTAGTAATCTCAATATAAAGTGGTTCATCCTGGGTTGAAAGCGCCTGCCGTATAGGCATAACCAATGAGTTGTCTTTCATCTCATGCACTTCATCCACAGCCCCGACTTTTATATTCTTGCCTTCTTTAGCTCCTGTCCTTGCTGACAATTTTTTAATAGAGCCCTTGTTCTGTGGTGAAAACTTACCGCGTTTAATGCGTTGCTTTTTATTCCCCCAAAAGATACCCTGTAAATTCTTTCTGGTACAGCGTATCAACTTAGGAGATTCTTCCCGCATGGCGTTCGTAGCATCAAACAATATGCCTGCTTGGTCATAATCGTTAGAGCCAAACAGTATATTGGTTCCCATCTCGCCACATACCCATTCAGCAAGGCTTAATGCTGATATGAGGGGGCTGTTATGTGTTGGTATGAGCGTCTGGCCACACAAATACATACCGCCTGTTACCTGTATGCACTTAACCGGCACGCTGGCGATTTTACGACAGGACGCAATATATCTGTTGTCAACGTAGTATCTTTTTCGAGTGTGGGCAATATAGTCACTTGTCTTAATTGACGTTCTCCCGTTTATGGTTACACGCCATTCATGCTCTTTGTCCGCAACAATTCTTGAACCATCGCTGAACGTGAGTTCATAACAAGGCCTATTATATTGTATGGGTGTTACCGCTATAACCGGCGTATATCTGCCGTCTGGTGCAACGACTAAATCTCCAACGGTTATATCTGCCATTAACTTATACCCTTTGGAAGTCTTTATAGGCGTATCAAGCGCTAATGCTTTTCCGTTTTTCCTCCCGATTAAAAGTAATACCCTCTGATATTTTCTTACATAACGCTTTAGTTCCTCATTCCAAATTTGAAAGGCATAAATCGCTTCGATTATTGCTTTTTGAAACAGCTCCAGCTTGAACGGCTTTCCTGCGAATGGTGCCTGCGCATGTCTACATTCACACTCTATGAATTTTATCCTCTTATTGGCAGCTGTAAAATCTTTCTTAATGGCATCGTCATTCAGCTCATTAATAAGCTTTTGTAACTGTAGCTTAACAAAATACCCTGTGGTGATTTCACCTGATTGTATTTTGTCCCAATATTCTTGTATATAACTCATTCATACTCGCCCATTCCTAAATCCTCCTCATCAACGTTAACTCCCAATGCTTTAGACAGCTTAAAAATGATGTTTGTGTAATTCGCTCTGACTTTGGGCAGCAATCGGCAGATAGGAAGTTCTTTTTGCCGCTGTGGGTTATCAGGATTTATCTTTATAAGCCCTGACTTGCTTACAACCTTATGCATATCGTCAAGCTCAATCCTAAGTCTTGCTGCCTCCATGATTTCACCATCCAGCAATGCCAACTGCTTTTCATCAGCTCCGGCAAAAAGAGCCTTTATTCTTGTATATTCTTGGTCAATGTCCATTGTTCTCACCTGGGTTTCCCTGTTATCGCTTCGGTTTTATAAAAAAGTCAAATTTTTGGTATGTAACGAATTTGTGTAACCCGCCCGGTAATATCTTTTTGATATTCTTTTATCATGACTGGGGGGGATATAATAGGACTCCGCATACAATTTATGCTTCATATTCAAACCACCAATCTTTAATATAATCTTGCCACTTACCGGCATAAACTCCTCGTTGCCCTGCCCTTGCCATGCACTCTTCCTTTGTTGCCTGACAGTACAGAAGCTCCGCCCTTAACCGCTCTGCTAACTGCTCCCTTTCGCCCTTGTGCGGATAGCCGCCAATGATATAGGCATCATGCCAGTGGCCATACCGTGTGCGCACCTGGTCCAAAATCAAATCACGTATCCTGAACGCATTAAGCTTTATACGCTGAGGCTTATCATAAAGCTCGCATCCGCTTATTGCGGCATAGATTTTATCAAAATCAAGTATCAGGTCACCACGTACATGCAGCTGATTAACTAACGTTGTCTTACCACTGCACGGACTGCCGTAGATAATGTAGACATGCTGAATATGCGAACCAAAACGTTCATGCACCTCGTTGTGGCAATGAGTACATATCAGTTCTATGTTGTCCGGATTAAGCGCAATGTTTGGGTCGTTAACAGTCTCCGGCGTAAGTTCTTTGATGTGATGCCCTATGAGTTGTGAAGTATCAAACATATAGTTTGTACCGCATCTCTGACACGTGGGTCCACGCTTAGCAATAAGTGCCGTACGTAAATCCTGCCATGCTTTAGATGTATAGAATGCCTGTGCCCATTTACCTGCCATATTAAAACTCCTTAACTTTTACTAACCGTTCTTTAAGCTCCAACATTTTTTGATCATAGTTATCTTTATGCTTGTCTTCCGGGTAAAACCCTAACAGCTTGGCCAACTTATCCCATGCCCACTTCTTATCGGCAAGCTTTATACTGATGCCTGCCCTACCCTGCCGCACCTCATCTATAACGCCGGTATCGTTTGTACAACTATCGTTAAGCTCAACATAGTTGATTGTCTCCATAACCTGCTTGCCTGTATTCTTATCGTAGACAGAATGGCCGTCAATAACTAGTGGTACTTCTTGCCTACCGAATTTAACATAGTCGCCAATGTCAGCACCCACTACCTTAAGGCAGTACCTGACCATGTCTGATACGTCAACTGATAAGTCCTGCCTCATGATGTCCCGCAGCCGTTTAATCTCATCTGCAACCTTAGTAATTCTTAGCATCTTACAGCCATTAACCATAGCCGTAACTTTGTCCGAATCATATGCCTTTATATAGCTTTGAGTTGCGTTGTTGGAAGTCGCATAGAACAAACAAAATAGCCGCTGTTTCTCTGTCAACCCTTCATTACAATCTACTGACTTAAACATCTTTTGGTGCATACTTTTTGGGTGCGTACTTTTTATTTTTGTACGCACCCATTTGTTTCTAATTTTCCAAGATTTAATTGTGCTCAATGACACCCCATATTTAACTGCAATATCTTTGTACTTCATGCCATTACAATAATCGTTATAAGCTTCTTCCTGTTTCACATAACCACCACCGCCTCATTTTGACATTAAAAAAGCACCAGCTCGACCTGCTGATGCTGCGTTGCTATGTTATCTATGGCATTAAAAAAACCGCCAAGCTCTAAGCTTAACGGCGCATTCCATATATTTAATTTCACTGCTAAATTAGCTCATCGCAAAGATAAGATAGGATAATTAATCTAGACCATTTGTTCTTCATATTAAAAAAACTAACTTTTATATAACATATCCAACTTTATTTTCAAATCATCTAATAAATTTTTTCTCGCTAAAAAACGACTTGCTAACTCCCTATCTTCAGTAAATTTAAAGGCCTTATATATGTTAGGAATTTTTACAACAATTTTTTTAAACATCTCATTAATCATTTTAATTTGCCATAATCCATTTTGTAAACAATCACTTCTTCGGAAATATTGAACCCCCTCAAAATATTTCATTTGATCGATGGCGGAAAAGCCGTGCGCTTGCCTTGATAATTCAGCATAAATTATGTCATATATTAACACCTTATTATCTTTATCATCATAAAACTCTAGTCTTTTGCAAAACTGCCTATTGCTTATTTTTATTTTGCGGTTTCGTGGAACTTTAATATTTTTTGCATGTATCATGTCATAAAGTTCATACCATGATATATTATTCCAATCTGCGTTTATTAATTTTTCATGCGCAATATATTTATAACCCTTATTAATAGATGAAATATTACTATTTTTTAACGAGTTAATAATTTTTTCATTTTTCTTTTCTCCCTCATTTGAATCGAAATTTAGCTGTTTCATATTAGCACAACGTTTTTTGTTCAACCAATAAGCTTGCATATTTGATGCTACATAATAACAAGCTGCTTTATTTTCAATTTCTTGTTCATCAGAAATTAAATAGCAAAGCTGTAACGTAATTTCAAATAAGCTTCTTGTTAGTACTTGTGCGACATCAACTAAACCCTCTTTAAAAAGAACTGCTATGCCTTCAATTACTTTAAGCCACTCAACAGCATATTGCACAAAAGCATCTTCATCAATTTTAGAACTAGTGTCCAGACTTTTATTGAACCCATCAACAATATTACGCATTTCTTCATGTATACCTAATAATAACTCTGTTGATTTTTCTTTCCATTCTCTTTTTAAAATTTCTTCATCTGGCATAATATCACCACCCCATTCTCAAAGATGGCTATATTATAGCATTAATAATAAATAAAAATAGCCGCTAAAATTTTACTTTTAACGGCTTTTCCATATTTTGTATATTACTATTTTAGCACATAATTTAGTACGATGGTGTACGATGTTTTGCCAAATATTCTAATGCTTCTCGGTGCCATCTGTGTACGCTATCCCAGCTACAATGCAAATCATGCGCTATATCTTCCCAGTGCTCGAAATTTACATAGCGTTTAGTTAATATAATCCGCTGATTATAGCCATCAAGAGAGTCAATCAACATGCGGTTAACAGTCAATACATCTGTTAGCTCCTTGATATCAGCGGCAATCTTGCTATCTAATGCCTCTAAACGCACTATAGCATCACCGAGTTTGTCATGGTCTCTATGGCTCTTCGGCATACTGCTCAAGGTTGGAGTCACCTTCTCCATAAGCGACTGTAATTCTTTGCGTTTATCCAGATCCGCATCCAATAGCTTTTGAGCATAATAAGACTTTTGCAATATTGACTTCATATCTAGCGCCATCTGACTAAGCAAATTATCGCCTCCCCTATTTAACACATCTTTGATTCATCCTTAAAAACTATTGGTATACTTAAATATTTTGCATAACCCAATTCTGCTCGGCAACCTGAGCTATTTTTATAATCACCGAATATCCAAAGTTCCCCGCATCTGCTTAAAAGCTCCAAACATTTTGGTAAAATATCTGCTTCTTTGGCCTTTTTATCATACGAAAAATTATGCAAAGGGGACACGAAACAAATATCAGGGTACTTCTTGACTAATTTTTTCATAAGTCTATCAATCTTTTTCATGTTTCCCGCCTTATCCTCGCTAAACGGGTGCGCTATATAGATTAATTTCATTATTTATTTTTCCCTTTCTTTTTATTCTTATCCTTCCGCAAACCGCACTTACTAGGCAGCCTATGGCAAGGCCCCAGAGAACACCTGCTCCTATTTAAACAGTAAAAGCAACACATTCCTTCCCAGTTTATTGGGCACGCCCCAAGCGGTTCAGGACACGCCGGAGCGTAGCGTTTTTCATCTTTACGTTCTATCATGGTTTTTCGCGCTTCTCTCGTTCTATCAAATGTTTTGGTTTTCGAGGGTACAGCCATCCTCCGCTCATATCATCATGTTTATTTTTTGTACTCTTAAACTCGTTTTTAACTATTAGGTAAATAATGAAAATCGTTTCTATAGCCGCCAAAACCGTCAACAGCATAAGTATATTTAACAAGTAATCAATAATCGTCATTTTACCTCATCTTCCTTGTTTCGTTAATATAAAGAGAAGGCGCTTTTGCTACATAAGGTCTTGTATGTATAATTTTTAGTGCATTCCACGGACATAAACAAATTATAAATAATATCGTAATAACCCAGTGTTCATAGGCTAATTCAAAAATATACTTTACTAATTCCTGATTATTCATGTTTTTACCCCTCCTAAACTTTTATATAAGGCTTTACGCCAATAGGTTTGCTCGTTCCATCTCTTCAAGTTTTTCTATAAATATTTCTGCACGTGGATTATCCTTATCTAGCCCCATAATTCTGCTGCCATCATAACTCCCTATTAATCTATCATTTTTTAAAACACCTGATTTTTCGAGTATATCGCTCGTAGCCTGCAACAGTCCAACCAAGTCAGGCCACCATCGCCGATCTGGCAACCAGTATAAACACTTAACATGTACCGACATATCATAATGAACTTTATACCTGCATAGCTGCCACAGCGCCGCCTCCTGGTATGTATCAAACGCTTTACTTGGCAGCAGTTTATGGCAGTGCCCAAATCGAACAATTCTACTGCTATTTTTCTTTGTTGCCGGTCTACCTTTAATAACTATATGAGTCATCACTTATCATCCCCTAGTATTCCTACCCCTTAATATTCTCTCCTGTGTCTTTTTTTAATCTTTCCGGCTTAGGAACAAACATTTCTATGTCTTCCACATTAAAAGCCTTGTGACAATTTGGGCACACCGGAGAATATTTACCACTTCTTATTTCACTTTCTAAGCGTTTTATTGATTTAAGCCATGGCTTATAATTAGCTAGTTCTTGCGCTTGTTTTTTTAAAGCCCTTATGTCTGCATTCCGTTCTTCTTGAATTTCCATCAATATCTTTAATACTTCAAACGAATCTACTGGATTGCCGCAATGCTCACAAAATACTTCTCTATTTTCAAAATCAACACTAAAATTTGGTTTATTTCTGCCTTCGTAACTATACTCATAGCACTGACACTTTTTAGGTCTTTTGCTCCTTAAAAAAGTTGTTATCTGCAAAACATTTTCAGGCAATTTATCCATTTATAACTCCTTTCTAACAGTCAAGGATATCTTGACTGTTCCCTAGCTTCCAACTTGTAAGGACTCTTTACAATCTCAAAACGGTATTTCCTCATCAAACGCGAATGCCTGCCCAAACGCTTCCATACCCTTTTTCCCCTGTGACGCGTTATTTGCAATTTGCGTTTCATGCAAATTGCTATCTCTCCGCTCAATAAACTTCACGCTGCTGGCAATTACTTCTGCAACATAGCGCTTAGTGCCATCTTTAGCTACGTAATTACGTATCTGCAACCGACCTTCAACAAGGAGCCTATGTCCCTTGGCCAAATTATTCCCGCACAATTCAGCAGCTTTACCCCATACTACTATGTTGATAAAATCTGCTTCTCTTTCGCCGTTTTGATTAGCAAACTGTCTATCTACCGCCAGGGTAAACTTGCACACAGTCTTATCATTGGGAATCACGCGAACTTCAGGATCATGCGTTAACCTCCCAAACAATATTATTTTATTCATTGTTTCACCTCATTTTCTTGCCCTCTCATACGCTCTGCCTGCCGTTTCAGTTTCTTGATTAAGACGTTCTTGTACTCTTCACTTTTCCCGTCTTCTTGCAACATGATTTTGCATTGTACTAACATGATTTCAACATCGGCAACTTCCTCCAGAAAATCATTATTTGCCTTGTCAGAACTCATGCTATTTTGATTATTCCTAAACATTTTATTTATTGCTACTATCAGTTCGGCACACTCTTCTTGAGTTTGCCTTAACTGCTGCGTTCTTCCATAATGCTCATAAATTGCAATAATATAGCTAATTATTTCAAGTTGAGTAATGTTCATTTTTTATCCCCTAACCATTTTTTATACAGCCACATCTCTAAGCCTCATATTCTTTTTAACGTCCTTGCCAACCTCAATACAACTAAGCTTGGCCAACTGATAGATTCTGCTGCCTACAGCTTCATCACAAGCAACGATATCTTTTAAAAATAATTCGCTGCTGATTATCGTTGCAAGTTTCTTGTTATATCTGTAGTTAAGGATTTCAAAAGCCACGTTAATATCGGCACCTGTTGGCTTCTTTCCTCGTTCAACCTTAAAGAAATCATCTATGTAGAGGATTGGTACTTCCTTCAGCGGTTCGATCAAAGCCGAGTACTCCTGCTCGATATTTACGCAGGCCTTAATCTTTACAACCTCATCACGCCAAAGCATATATTTGCCCTGCAAGCCCTCTTTTTTTATCAGCCCGGCAAATACTCCTGAGCACAATAAAGTCTTGCCACAGCCTACCTGTCCGCCCACATAAAGCCACTTTTTATTATTGTCTGCTATGTAGTTTTGAGCAGTTAAAAGCATCCTCTTTTGCCATGGCTCGGAAGCAAGAAAATCTGTAAGCCTGATATCACAATCAACGCCGCTTTCTTCCATTTGCTTTAATGACCTGCGAATGCTTTGACAACTACACTCTTGTACGGCTATTGAATAATTCCCATTACCGCTATCGACAACTACGCAGTTCCAGCCCCTGTTTTTGCATATATCGCAGTCATAGCCCTTTAGGTTGCCTTTCTTGCTGTTGAACCTTTCAGCCTCGCGTTTAGCTGTTTCGCCAGTGCGACTAAACCCTTGGTATTTGCGACATAATACCGACGATATTTCCTTCTGCACTTCCGGATTTCTCTGCATTTTCTTTATCAGCGCCATTAACAACACCGTCCTTAATCATTTGCACTAAGGAGCATGCTCCGCTTGCTTTGGTCTCTTTGGCAACTTGCTTAGAGCATTCTTCTTCGTATCTTGTGATTACCCAGTTTAAAATAGCCCTATAATCACTTGCGTACTTTTTCCCACTGGAGCCTTTGTAATTATCAAGAATCTCGATACAGCGCTTTACGGCATTCTCGCTACCCAACCGCTCATTGGCTATAAGTGACTGGTATTCGTCATTGGTCATAGCAACAAATTCAGCGTATTGGATTTTTTTAGCGCCTTGCTTTTTAGCCTTTGAGGTCATTGGATTTACAGTATTAAGTGCAACAGGTTTGCATTGATCGTCTGTAAGTGTGGCCTCGCATGCGCGCGCGGTATCTTTGTCTTTATCTATATCTATCTCTTTCTCTATCTCTATCTCTATACTCTGGTGGAGATTTGTCTGTACATTTGTCGGACATTTGTCGGACATTTGTCCAACTGTTTGACCTAACATCAACTTCTTTTCTTCTTGTATCTTGTTCCTGTAAATTCTCTTTCTATCTGCCTCAGTGCTACTTTCACCGATGTAATTTTGTATGTCTAAAAGATAAATTGCTCCATTTTCCATTACTTCAATTAGGCCTAAATCAATGAATATTTTAATTGCTTTTTCGACAACAGCAACAGGATGACGAGTGACGGTTGCAAGCATTGTGCTATTGTAAGGAATTCTTTCATTTACCATCAACTTGCCGTCGTTCTTTAGACCTCGTAAATATAATTTAAGTAGAATATTTGAATACATATAGCCATCAGGCAAGCTTTCAAGCACCATCAATTCATCACTGTCAAAAAAGTTATCCTTGAGTTTCAAATAATAATATTTTTTGTTGTCGCTCATAATGTATGCTCTTTTCGATGGAGCCCTTTATGACATTGTTCACACAATGTTATTCCGTTATTTATTGAAAACCTAAATTCAGGAAAACATGCCCAGCATTTAATATGATGAGCATTTAATTTTGTCCCTTTTATTCCGCAAAAACAGCACGTATAATGATCACGCTCAAATACAGCTGTTCGCCACTGCCTATATTTACTATCACTTCTATTCCTTTTAGAAGTGATTTTATTTACCACTAGTGAATAATGGTCGGGAAAATATAACAAATTCTCGTTTTTTAAGAAGAGCACTGTTGCCTCAACATTTTTAGGATCTTCGTCAATATCCAAAGCTAATTCCTCGGCAAAACTATCTTCCAAACCCTCAAAATAAATCTTCCCTTTACTTTTCACACTAAGCAGCATCATTTTGAGATATATGATCGTGTACGTGTCACCACCGGCAATCTTACGAAGCTTTTTCATTTCTTTCTGCTTGAAAAAATCATATTTTAATTTCAGCCAATAAAATTTTCTATTGCTGCTCAAGTTATCACCCTATCTTCGCACCATGTTTATTATGAGTGCAGGGAGAATTAGTTGCTCCCTGCGGTTTCTGCTCATTGCTTACTTTATCCTTGACCGCATGCGGCGATCATATTCAAGAGCACTTTCATCTGGTCGTTTGCCCGGATATTCTGCTTGAGCCGCCTCTGTATGTTCAGGGTCTACGGCTTTTTCATTAGCCGTTTGGAAGAGTGCTTCCGCTGGGGCAGATTCTTGTTTTCCCTCTAACGACAATATTTCTCCCGTTTCAGTATCTACGTTTTGTGGTATAGCCGGCGTAGCTTCTGCCTCAATCTCGGTGTAGTCCGTTTCATCTGCTATCTCGGTCATATTATCCGTTATGCTGGTTTTGATAGTTTCATCGGCGGCTATGCCTCTAACGAATTCCGTTTTGAGCGGTGCATATTTAAGGCATTTTTTAAGCACTGTCTTTTTCGACATTTCGTCAAAGTGGTTCATCCATGGCGAATAAGTTGAACTGTAAGACTGGCTGTATTTCTTAGCATGCTCCTTTACGTCTTCTGTTGACATTACCTCAAACCCATAACCGCCGTTCTTTGTATGGAAAATTGCATAATACATAATCACGCTTCCACGGTCTTTCATCGCCGGAACATGCCTTAATTTTGGTTGCAACCCCAATTCATATTCAAACACATCATTTTCATATACTTCATGAGCCTGTACATCGTTTACTTCTCCGCTCCGGTAGGCAAGGTCGAGTATGCCCTTATAACCGATTTGGAACTGGCATTCTAATGTGCCTTTGTTTTTGAATGGAATCAGGTACGCCTGCCCGATTGGAGTGTTTGGTTCCAAACCAAGCTGCGCCGCCTGCATCATGGCCCCTAAGAAACTCTTCGGAGTACATTGCTGTAACTGTGGCGTTGTACTCATGGCCGTTAAAATCATCCTGCTGAACCTTTCTCCCGTGAGTACGGAAGGCAGTGCTTTTTCGATTTGACTTTTCATGCTCATCACAAGCTGCTGCATGGTCTTAATCCCGATTTGCCCTTTCTTTTCTTCTTTCTTGATTAACCCGCCTTTTGTTGTCGCCATTATTACCTAGCTCCCTTCTGTATGTTTAATTTCCTGTATGGTGCACCAATCTTGACATATTTCTGATAAATATTAGGTATTTCCATCTTCATTTTCTTGCTGTCAACAACAGCACGGCCGTTTTGCAATTTCCAAGTTACCTTGCGTTCTCCTGCATAGCCGACTTCGTTGTTTCCAAGCAACAGGCATAACTTATTTTTTGTTTCGTTTAGGTTATTTTCGACCTCTTCTTTTTCGTGTTCAAATCCATCAATCAGTTCCAGCAACTTAACCGATTCATTAGGCAGGGTTACCGCCTCTACTTGCCCGCCTGTAAATTTATTCTGCAAGGCTTTAGTGCAGCTGTCAGAACCGTCAACATCAGGCATTATGGATTGCAGCACGTTAACTTCCCAAAATTGTTTTTCTGCATCATATAAGACTTTTATGTCGTCTTCGTTTCTAGGAATTTCCTTCCATACGAAATGGTTGCCGCCAATCAGTACGGCTATATACCATTTATCACAACCCGTGACCATCATGTAATGCTGGCACTGGCAGTAGTATGTAGTAGGTAATTTATCATCTTCCCATTCTTTGGCAGCAAAGCCGTTCGCTGTTTTGCACTCAAGCCCAGAGTTTTCGCCAACAACCATTCGGTCAACATTGGCTAATAGCCATGGGCGTTTATTATTAGCCATCATGCCTTGGTGTCGGACTTTTTTACCTGTGAGTTCGCAAAAGCGATCCGCAACAACCTGCTCAAGAACCGTGCCCCAGTATACATATTCATTTTGGCTGAGGTCATCTGGTTCCGTTTGCCCAGTTTTTTCTAACCACAGCTGGAAAGGTGACTTCCATTTGTTAAGCCCTAAAACAGCCGCCGCATCGCTGCCGCCAATTCCTGAATTCCTAAGTTTCAACCATTTATCTTGGTCTTTCATTTCTTCCACTGTCATAATCAATTTTGCTTCCATATTTGTACTCCTTTCAATTCAGTGGTATAATTTTTATATAGCATTTTCAGTGAGTCTGTCGGAGTTGTCCCTCCGCAGGCTCTTTTTTTGTGCCCGGTACAGTGCTTCAGTGTCTATAATATCTATCCAAAAGTGCTATAATATTTTATTAGAAGGGGATGATCATTATGATTAGCTTTGGCGTAATATCCACACCAGAAACAAATCCTGCAATAATGCACATCATTAACGAGTTTGTAGCTCTTAGCTGGGTTTTGGTCCAAACTAAAACTGTTCCGAATACTCAAGATAACATTTTGCATTTACTTGTGTGGCCTAGCACGAATTTAGAACCTAGATGGCCAGAATCTATTCAGAGATTCCAAACTCAAGATGGTGATTATACGGAAATACTTGCGTGTGTCAAAGCAGGAACTAAGACTCCGACGTATAACTAAAGCTGCAACCTTTCGCTTCAACATTCATACCCATAGTTTTACTTTTTATTGGCTTCTGTTGCATTTGTTCTGCGACGGCGGCTATTTCTTTTTGTCCGCATCACCTTTTATTCTGCAATTTTCAATACGGTGACTTTATCCCCCGGCTGTAATAAGCGCTTTGCTTGCAAAATTTCTTTATTTTCAGGAAGTGCCTTCAGTTCTTCTAAATACTCCAACATATAAGTTTTTCCGTTATAGCGAGCGGCAATATTCCAAAGCGTATCCCCGATGTGAACCGTAACTATTTCCTTGGTATAAGGTATTCTAGGCCGTTGTGCGCAACCCATAAGAACTATTGCTATAACAACAAGTAAAAGAAATCTTTTCATTGCTTGCCCACCGCTTTTAATCTTTCTAGAAACGATTCCCCTGAAACCTTAGGCACCAACATGGGCCCTTGGAATTGATTTTGAGCTTTAAGATTTGATTCCATCCTTTTATTAATGATTTCATCTACCACATCAGCATTGATCAGATATCCCCTACCACGTTTCTCATGTGGAATAATTCCTAGCCTGCATAATCTACAAAGCGTTTTCATTGGATATCCAGTAAGTGCAGCATAATCTTTAGCCGAGAGAATTCGCATGATTATCACCTCCTCACTCTTCTTTGAATATGTATCTAATTTACGGTGTTCACTATGCTATAATTGAAGAAAGGGGTTGATTTAATTGGTATTTTCAGCAAATACAATTGAAGAAGTTTCTAGAATTTTAGCCGAACACACTACAGGAACTAAAATAACGAACATGTTGCAAAATTTAAATCTATATGATGTTCAATTAAATGATTATCCATCAATTACAAAATGGATTAGGCTTCAAAACGCAATTTCAGATTCTCAAAATAAAACTGGGAATGGCAACGCTCTGATTAAAGTAATTGAATGGATAATGGATCCTGTTAGATTTTTAAATACCAATGAAAACGAGTATCGTTCATGTTGCAATACAATTAATGCACTAATCTCTTTTGATGGCATTGAATTAAACAACCGTGGTAAAATAGTCGTTACTAAAAAAGCAACAAATTTTTCAGAAGCTTACCAAAAAGCAACTACATTAAAGAAAGATTTAGAACCATTCAATATTCACAAACAAATACTTGCTTTTTGCAGACCTGAAATAATAGCGGAAAACTACTTTCATCTAATTTTTGAAGCATCAAAATGCCTATTGTCAGAACTTCGTTTTATCAGTGGTTTGCAAATTGACGGTAATAATTTAATAAACCAATGCTTTGACGGAAATAATCCTTTAATAATAATGAATAGGCTTTCTACTGAAGATGAAAAGTCTGAGCATAAAGGATTGCAATCACTTCTTAATACTGTTGTTTACTTATATAGAAACCCAAAAGCTCATAATCCAAAGTTTTTTTCGATTGATTCAAAAGAAGATACTATTGCAGCAATACTAATGATTTCTAAAGCTCGATACATGCTGGATTCATGTTCCCGTAATCCGCTAAGAAGCGAAAAATTTTCATGAAATTTCTTTAACATAAACACTTATAGGCATCATAAATTTTTCTTCAAGCTTTGCTTCAAAATCCCCAGCATATGTCAGAGCATTTTCTTTATTTATAAAAATCATGCTATCCGCAATATTTTTTGATAAACTTCCATGCAAATCTGCTACGTAATAAAAGTCTTTACGAAATTTTACTGTTAATACAAATTGGATTCGTTGTTGAAGAATAACGTTTTTATTGAGCAACTGAATATGGGCATCAAGAATGGCAACGCTCCGTGCTAGGTCTGTTGCCATTTTCTCTTTCCTACTCATAAACTCTTTCAACTCCTCTGCTGTCCCTTCTATTTTCATATTTTTATACTTCCTTTCCGCATTAATCTTCATCTCAAAGTTCTCATTTCCCCACCGCTTTTAATCTTTCTAGAAACGATTCCCCTGAAACCTTAGGCACCAACATGGGGCCTTGGAATTGATTTTGAGCTTTAAGATTTGAGTCCATTCTCTTATTAATGATTTCATCTACCACATCAGCATTGATCAGATAGCCCCTACCACGTTTCTCATGTGGAATAATTCCTAGCCTGCATAATCTACAAAGCGTTTTCATTGGATATCCAGTAAGTGCAGCATAATCTTTAGCCGATAATATTCTCATGTTTCCATGCTTCCCTTCTTTTAGTCGTATTCTTTCATTTTGTCTACTTTAAGTAGAGCTATTTGTCAAAAAAAATAATATCATACTCAAAATTAAGAAATTTTGCTATTTTCTTCGCTTGTCCTATAGTTGCTTCGTTTGGATTTTCTTCTATTTTTCTATATGTTTGAACATGAATTCCTAGGTGTTCTGCAAGGTTTTCTTGTGTTTTTCCTCGCAAAAGCCGTGCCTGCTTTAGCGTTATTTTTTCCATCAAAATCACCTCCTATTCATTTTTGTACTTTCAATATACTCTACTTTAGGTAGAATGTCAACTACTAAAAGTAGATTTTTTTGTGTTAAATGTTGATTTTTTTCTACTTTTAGTATATTATGATGTTAAATAAAGGAGGTGCCACCATGGGAATCAAAGAAAACATAAGAATCCTGCGCGATAAATATAACCTCTCCCAAAAAGATTTCGCCAAGATTGCCGGAGTCACTGATAAGGCTGTTTCCTCTTGGGAAAATGGGACAAAAGAACCAAGGATGGGTGCAATTCAAAAAATTGCCGATTATTTCAATATTCAAAAAAGCAATATAATTGAGGATTACGGCATGAATACATCCTCACAGGGATGGTACCTAGATCCTGAAACAGCCAAGGCCGCCCAAGAAATGTACGATAAGCACAGAGTTCTTTTTGACGCTTCTAGAAAACTAAAACCAGAAAGCATCAAGGAGGTCGAAAAATTTATTGAATATCAACTTGCAAAAGAAAACCACGAAAACGAGGATGATTGAAAAATGTTGCGCGCAGTCTTATACCCACTACCATATAACGTCAAGGGCTGTGTTAAGGAAACGGTTAATGGCGAACCAGTCTGTATCCTTAATTCACGCCTGACTCGCGAAGAAAATATAGAAACATACAAGCATGAACTTAAACATGAGAAAGATTTTGGTAACGTAAAAAATGTTAGTAAGTTAGAAAAAATTAGGCATAAATAAAAAGGGAGATGCGTTATTATCATGAAAAAAGTATTGTTTATGGTTATGTTGCTGCTAGGTATTTGCGGTACTTGTTTTGGTGCATTCTCACCCGATGTCAAACAGGTATCTGTCATAGTTGATTCTCCACAGCTCATGCACTCTGATACTGAATTTTATAAAGCAATAGATAAGAAGGTTCGTATAATATTCGCATCAAACAGATTTGTAATATCGCCATCAATAGCTGACGCCTTATTGCAAGTCCACCAATATCGGCAAGACCACAATATGATTATGGAAAATGGGAGTGGTAAATTTCTTTCGACTTCAGATGTTCAATCTATCGGCAAGCAATTTGGTTCAAACTATGTGCTTCATGTTGAAACATATGCAGAGGGTTTGAACACTAAAATCGGCTTTTTTTCTGCAAAAATACGGTATACCACTATTGTAAATCTAAAACTCATGGATGTTACAACGGGTAAATTCATACAAGTAAAACAATTTACACAAAAAGGGGAAACTGGGACTAGTGGTGACGCCTTAAAAACACAGTTTGAAGTATTCGTCCCGGAATGTCTTTCTAAAAATCCTATTGATACTGCTCAATTATAATAGTGCTATTATTATGCTCTTTCTGAACTTATTTACCTTATATTTGTTTGCACTCAATTATAGAAACATACAAGCATGAACTTAAACATGAGAAAGATTTTGGTAACATAGGAAACGTTAGTGAGTTAGAAAAAAATAGGCATAAATAAAAAGGGGCGATTATTTATGATGTGGAAAAAACTTATTATCTTCGTATCAATAATTTCTTTATTGTTTGTAGCTGGATGCGGCGTTAAAGATACTATATACCATTCAGCTGAAAAAGAAAAAATATTACAACAAGTTGCTAAAAGCGATATGTCCCCAGAAGATAGAATTTTATTATCCAAAGCTCTCCTCCAGGAAGCATTTGGTGGAGATAAACTTGAGGGAAAAACAATTGGTGCTATAGTTGATGAACAAAAAAAATTAGATTTAGAAAAAGCAAAAAAAGAAGAGGAAGAAAAAATTGCTAAAGCTAAATTAGAAAAGGAACTTGCCGGTTATATAACAGTTGGCGTCGAAAGCAAGGAAAGTCATCCCAAGGATATATATTCTGGAATATACAGTCCATACATAACTATGAAAGTACTAATTGTAAACAATAGCCAGAAAGACATCCAAGGGTTTAAAGGATATTTCACCATAAGAGATATTTTTAATGAGAATATCATGAAAACCAATTATAGTAATGATGATGGAATTAAAGCAACCGCGAATTCAACTGTTTATTTAAGTAGAGATATCAACCAATTTATGACCGAGGATAAAAAATTGTATAACACAGATTTGAGCAAGTTGAAATTTGAATGGACTACAACCGCGATTGTTTTTACCGATGGGTCAAGTATTGGCGTTAACAACAATAAACTATAAAAATAACCGCCCAGTGCTTTTAGCGCCTAGCGGAAATGTAATTATACAAATGTTAGTAAGTTAAAAAAAATTAGGCATAGATAAAAGGGAGATGAACTATGGGCAATTGTTGGGATAATATTTGTAAATTTCCGAAGACGTTTTGGAGTCGTGTGATGTCCTTTTTTAAGCGCTATTATATTGAAGTTACGATACTATTGTTTATAGTCATCTGTGTTACTTTTATGTATTATTATCTGTCAATTAGCGTTTTTGTTGAAAACCCCTATAATGGAATTATAGAAATTTTTATTGCAATAGTCTCTGTATTATGTTCCTTACTAACCATATTAGCGGCCTTTTCAGTATACACTAAAAGTATAGCCGAAAATAAACTAGAATTAATATTGTCAAACTTATCTTCAATGACTTATGTGCTTCCTCCTCAAACTATCCCGCAACTTAACGAACAAGCTCTAAAAATTGAAAATGAACTTTCCGATTACCAATATCTATATGAGGCTTTAAAAGAAAAAATAGATAAACTGAAAAGGAGTAATTCTCTTTGTATTATTATTTTGATTCATATTTTTCTCTTTATTGCCATCTCTTTTTCTCTTTTCATTTTAAGTGCTAAAGACCACTTTTTACTCGAAATATTATTAATTGCTCTAACTATTTTCGGATTTATAGAATCAGTTATTTTAATAAATCACTTAATCCCACACAATGATAATTATATAAAGAAATATCCTACTTTAGAGTCGCTAAAAGCTATAAACAGCACAATAAAAACAAATATTCCTAATGTTTTATCAGATTTACCTTTCAATTTATTTGCAAACAGCAATTATTTTGAAATATATAACATTAGTGATAGTAATAATAAGCCCGAACGTATTTATTCTGGTATTAAAAAGAACCTGAATGCTAACGAAAACACTATGTCAATTGCACGTCTTATGTTGCAAATTGACTTCAGACTCACTGGAGTTAAGCTAAGATTCAAGGCTAAGCAAAAAGAATATGATTATGTTCTAAATGACGACAAAAAAAGTTCCTACAACAATTCGTCTATCTTTATGATTTTTCCATTACAGTTTACTTTTGAAGACCTTGAATATATATTAATTACTGCCAATTTATCTGACAAGCATAACCTTTTATATTCTAAAAAAAATCCCCCAGATAATAGTAATATATTATTTCCTATCCTTTTCAAAGAACTACCTCCAATAGATTTTAAAGATGATGATAAAAATTTTAAATATATATATTACCAACCAGAAACCTCGTAGAATAGGATATTAATAAAAAAATAACCGCCCGGTGTTTTTAGCGCCGAACGGCAATTAATTGAAATATCTTTAGCAGAAATTATAATGTTATCTCAACAATTTCTGACGATTTTCTAACGATTTTTATTGCTAAATTATTCTATATATAGCCATTCTTTGGATTAAATATGCTTACATATAACCATAGATACACATATGTAGGTATAAATAGAAATATAGACCTGTAGAATTCTGACGATTTGAAATGATAATTCAACCGTCAAGGAATACTTGACAGTTACTTAAAACAAACTTAAATACAGGGGTGATGGAATTGGCAACGCTAGAAGAAGTTGAAAATCTTGTTAAAAATCTTCCCAACGGAGCACTTTTTTGTAATGGAAAAGAAATTAAGGAATTACCTAATATATTATGGGAAGACGAAGTTGTTGAAGCATTAATTGGTGGTAAGTATAATAATGCCCGCGGTGTACTTGTGGCGAGTAATAAGCGCCTATTATTTATAGATAAGGGATTAATGTGGGGATTAAAAGTAGAAGATTTCCCTTATGACAAAATTTCATCAATTCAATACAGCAAGGGCCTTTTATTAGGAAAGATTACAATTTTCACCTATGGCAACAACGCTACAATAGAAAACACTGACAAGCAGTATTGTGCCGAATTTTGCGAGAAAGTTAGGGCGAGAATAACTAAAGTATCCATTAGTGCTATCAACCATGATCAAAATATCCCTGAATATATAAAACAGGAAGACGACTTAATAGACAAATTAAGACGTTTAGGGGAATTAAAGACACAAGGGATATTAACAGATAAAGAATTCTCTTTAGCAAAACAAAAACTACTACAATAATATTGGTCACTAGCTCTTTTAGCGCCGAACAGCCTGTATGATTGCTACTTAGATTAATACCTTTATCCGGTAAACATATCTTTAAAATACCTTTAAATTTTCGTTATTTTTAAAGGTATTAATTACAAGTTAGCCAATACATGAAGATTCTAATATGCCAGCAGTATTCTGACGATTTTCTGACGATTTGAGATAATGATTCATAGTCAAGTGATATGCCAAAAATTAGACTACCAAATATGCATTGGATACCTGCAATTGAAATATTGCAAAAATTCCCTTATGTTTTAGTTGTCAAGAAATACTTGACAGCTGTTTAAAATAACAAATGACCGCTCAGCGTTGGCGCGCCGAACGGTCTGTGCAAAGCTAGTACATTTTTAATATATTTAACAACTAAATAATTTACTACTAAAGTTATACTTGCTACGCTTTTATATAAAATCATTGTTATCCGCTTTATAAAAAGCAAGGAGGGAAAACTGTTGGAATATAACATTTATTGTGATGAAAGCTGCCACTTGGAATTTGACAAATCTAACTGCATGGTTCTTGGTGCTGTTGAATGTCCTAAATCCAAAGTTCATGCTATCGCAGCCCATTTACGAACAATTAAAGAAAAACACCATTTATCATCAAAATATGAATTAAAATGGACTAAGGTTAGCCCAGCAAAAATCGCCTATTACAAAGAAATAATAAATTATTTCTCTGCAAATCCCGATTTATCTTTTAGGGCCTTAATTGCAGACAAGACACACCTAAACCATCAAAATTTTCTGCAAACTCATGATGATTGGTATTATAAAATGTATTATTTGCTTTTGCGCGCTTTAGTATTACCGGAAGATACTTACAGAATATATTTAGACATCAAAGATACTAATGGTGGGCAAAAAGTTTTAAAACTCAAAGAAGTTTTAAACCATAGTTTATATAAATTCTATGATGAAACTGTTCTTGATGTAAAACAAATTCGTTCTCATGAATCAGAGTTACTTCAACTATCGGATTTCTTAATAGGAGCAATTTGCTATGCGAATCGTCACCTTACTACATCTGCCTGTAAGCTAGAATTATGTCAAGATTTAGAAACCGAAACATTAACATCTCTTTCTTCTTCAACACCCTTAAGTAACACAAAATTCAATGTGTTTATTTGGAATTCGAGGTGTTAGTGAGTGAGCGTATACTGTGAAAAATTATCTCCATTGATCACTATGCAAGGTGATGATTTCAACGCTTATTTAAAAGGCTTATATAATATATATGTAACCGAAATAGCTAATGCTAATTTTACATTTCATCAAAAACCCCTTCATGTTTTTACTACCCTAAACTATAATCTACAGCATCTTACTTTTGAACATATTACAACCAAAGGTTCTAACGACCGTCTTTACAATCAGAACCGCTGTGAAAGAATTATCTGGATTAAAGACATATTAAATAAAATATGTGATGGTTGCGCCGATTATCGCGTCTTCCGTGATCGTAGCTGGAAACAAGACAAGAAAGTGGCTAGGTACATTCTTTGGTGTGTAAAAGAAGATTATGTTATAGTGCTAGAAGAACGTGCCACAGTTGTTATGTTGATTACGGCTTATTGTATTGTTTATAGCAATAAAAGAAGAGAGCTAAATGATAAATATCTTAAATTCTCCCAAAAATAACAAAAGCGCCAGCACAAACAAATGCGCTGACGGTTTCTCCGCTCCTTCTACAACATGGTAGATGAGCTATGTTTCTTGTGTTTATTATAGCATATTTCTAGAAAAATAGGTATTTTTTTATAAACAAAATATTTTTCTTATTTAAAATGACCGCCCAGCGTTAGCGCGCCGAACGGTCTGTGCAAAGCTACTTCCCTACTAAGGACATAAGTCTGCCCTTTTATTATACCATATGAAAGGAGTAATTTTTATGTTAAATTCTACAAGAAAAGCTAAGAAACGTTCAAACAATGAAGGTTCCATTTATTTTGACAGTAACCGCAAAACATGGGTGGCAGCTCTAGTTGATCCTAGCGGTAAACGTTTAGTCAAAAGGAATAAATCCTTTGATGTTTTAGATGCCTGGCGTACTACGACAAAAGCCAGTTTTATTGATAACTCATACATTCCTCCTAGCAACATTACGCTTGGAGCATGGATAATAGAATGGCTTGAAACTTATGTAGCTCCCACTGTAAGGGTTAAAACACTTATTAGGTATAAAGAGACAGCCACAAAATTAGAACCAATAGCCGGTGTTAAATTACAGGATGTTTCCATCCCCATGGTACAAAAATTTCTAAACAATTTGCCGGTTATGTCGCCAAGCAGCAAGCGTAAAGTTTATATTCAATTATCTGCCTCCTTTAAAAAAGCCCTTATACTAGGACTGGTTAATCGCAACCCAATGGATTCTATTATCAAGCCCAAACTAAAACACACAGACGTAGAAATTTTCACATGGATTGAAATGCGTAAAATTCTAGGTAAAATTTCTTTACCTGATAGTCCATTTAAACATTGGTACCCATTTATTTTATTAATAGCAACCACAGGTATGAGATTAGGTGAAGCATCCGGATTAAAATCCAAGGACTTTGATAAGAACAAAGGAACCATTAAGATAGACCGCAACTTACAATACATAGGTAAGAGTGTACCCAATAAATTCATCGAAAATCCGCCCAAAACCGAAGCCGGTTATAGAGAAATTGCGTTACCTGAGGAAACTATCGCGGTCATAGATAAACTCCTTCAAAAACGAAATTTGCTTGATTTTAACGGTAATGATTATATATTCTTGAGCAAAAATGGCAGGCCTTTAAGCCCCTCTAACGTAAACACTAGCTGGCATCGGATACTCAAATATTGTGAAGTTCCTTACCGCAGCATTCATAAGTTAAGACATACTCATGCTACTGAACTCCTGGCTGCAGGTATTCCATTAATTGAAGTATCTAAACGCCTTGGTCATGGAGATCCAAGTATAACGTTGAAAGTATATGGACATGCTATAAAAGGTTATGATAAACAAACATTATCTAAGATAAAAGAAATATATGCAATTTAGCTATAGGCCTCATGCGAGGCCTGTTTTTTTTGACGTTGCTACCACGTTGCTACCATTTGTGGTATTTTAATATACGGTTTCCGTTGCTACCACAAATTAAAAAGCCCTCAACGCAAGGCTGAGAGCCGACTTTGTAATGGCAGGGGTACTAGGACTTGAACCCAGATCTACGGTTTTGGAGACCGCTGCTCTACCAATTGAACTATACCCCTATGGAGCGGAAAACGAGATTCGGACTCGCGAC
>Ga0163159_1000510_pt1 | contig 48060 bp, 57 predicted proteins | sample BioMet9_FD_108702 | JGI IMG/M metagenome (GOLD analysis project Ga0163159, IMG submission 108702) | Microbial communities from bioreactor (seeded with sewage sludge) at Lawrence Berkeley National Lab, California, USA - Biofuel... | ecosystem: Engineered > Bioreactor > Anaerobic > Unclassified ... | reverse complement strand
TCCATATTCATATAGAGGGAAACTCCAGACCAGCATATCACTGTCTTTTATCATATCGAGGATATCATTCATATCATCCTGAATGACACAATGCCCATCCTGCCGTATCCAACAGGACAAACAACCTTTACAGTAAGCAATATTTTTTTCTACGACGTTTAATACGGTGATATCATGTTCAACCTTATTGTTCAGTCCTTCTAAAAACTTTTCAGTTATGGTAAAAGTACTGCTTTTATCACCGATTTTAGGACTGCCGTTTATAACTAATACCTTCATACCAATTCCTCCTCTTAAATGATATATCTTTTATATTCCGTTATATTTTTATTATAGCATAAAAGAAGATTAATAAATAATATTCCTTCTACTTTATCAATAGTAATAAAATATAAAATTTAGCTTAATTATTGGTATCTTCTAATTGCAGTTTTTCCTGTCCCCGTATATATGCTCTTTCCTGCCTTTGTTGATTATATCAGCAATACCTTTTCCGTATACATAAGCTATACTTCCAAAAATAATTTTACGCAAAAAAATAACCACACAGTAATAAAACTGCGTGGTCATTTCATTTCTTATGGTGGAGATAAGCGGGATCGAACCGCTGACCTCTTGAATGCCATTCGCCCCAAAAATGGGGCTAGTAGCCCGTTTGTACAGTCTTTGTGTGTTTCATCCGTGAACATTTTACCTCAAAAATATATACCGTTAACAATCCTGGTTCACGGAACCCACTAAATTGAAAACGTTTTTCAAATAAGTCGTCGTATGACGGCTTATTTTACGTTATATTGCAATCGATGTCTACGCCGCCAATCTGACGTATTCCGTACTGCCACATATCGTAACCGAACGACGCGGAACTGTTATATTCTGCCAACCATATCTTGTATCGGTCGCGCAGATACCCGTAATCGATTACGTTCGTGAACCAGTCCGGATTTGCGTACACGCCGACGGACGATAGCTGCAAACTGTCGAAGAACGCGTCGCACATAGCCGTATTCGTCGCCACGTCGTTATAATCGAAACCGTTGTTCTGACGATACGCAGTATCTTCCATATCGAACCAGATATCGTTGAATCCAAGTCCGGAGCTATCGATTAACTGACGGCAGTAATAACCTTCCGCGGCTGCCTGTTCTACCGTAAGCGCATACGAGAACCAGTACGCCGATAGCTGATACCCTTCTTCCGTCGCTTTCGCGGCGTATTTATAAAACATGCTGTCTTCGTGTCCCTGTCCGTATCCGGCGCGCACTACGACCAATTCCGTTCCGTAATCCTTGATAGCCTGCCAATCCAAGTTCGCGTTATTTTCGCTAATATCTATACCAATCATATAAATCCCCTCTATTTCGACCAAACTTCATACGATACACTAGCGCCCGTTTTCCCGTCGCGCTTATCGTAATACCCCGTCCACGTCGTACGCTTATTCCTGTACGACATCGTGTAATAGGGATTTGAATCAATGACGGCGGCGCCGACGCTGACGGCTTTCTTCCGTTCCATCGTTACGTTGTAGTATTTATTGTCGTATACGCTTCCAGATTGATTCTGTTGCGCTTGAGACGAAGAATCGACTACTTTATTGATTTCCTGCGTTTTGACGACGTAATCACCGTTATTCTGCTTTCTGAACGTTTCGGCGTACATGTCGCCAGCCGCTTTATCGGATGCGTAGAATTGATAGACCGGCGCCAATTTTGTCGTATCTTGTATTGTATCAGCTAATCGTTCCGCGTCCGCTTTGTCGTTTTTCAACTGCGGTACTGTATTTAATAATGTCTGCGCGTCCGTTTTTGGTACCTCTATTACCGTTTTGTCAGTAAAATGTGTTTTTACTACGTAACCGCCGATAAACGCGCATACGATTACAATAACGGCTATTACAGCCGCGACAATATATTTCTTGTTCATATCTTATTCTTCCTTCTTTACCGGTATTTCCTTACTAGATCCGCGCGCCGTGTTGAATGCCGAATTGATTCCGTAGTTCGCGGTCTTGATTCCTGCGATGCACAAGTAAAAACTTTGTAGCGCCGACAATTCGAATTTAAATCCGAAATACCCATTGCAGAACCACGCCGAAAGAAATATCGCAATAAAAATAACTGTAAGATCTGTTATATTCGATATATATGGTTCGATACGATCGAATATGCTTTGTAGCGTAATCATAATATACCCCTGATTAAAAAATGGGCGCGACTTATGTCATCGCGCCCACACTATATAAAACTCCCTAAGTAAAACATGATTTGGCGGCGGCGTATAACGCGATACCGGTCGTAATAATCCACGCTAACAACTGCTTACCGCCGTCGTCTTTCGCTGATTCCTCTTTCAGCTTATCGACGCTTTCTTTTAAATCGTCGTACATCGCGACTTTCGCTTCCATACTGGCTAATCGTGCGTTTATGTCCGACAGCTGCCGATTCGTTTCTTCCTGCGCGTCTTTGATGCGTCCTAAGTCGTTCGCCAACATTTTTGTAATATCGTCCAATCTGAATCTTCCTTTTAAATAAATTATGGCGCCCCACGCATGAGACGCCACGTACTATTGATTATTTACTTCGCTTTCGCAGCCGTTATTACTTTATCGCCAGTAACGGTGTTTCCCGTAGGCGTTATCGATATAGCGCCAGCTGTATATCCGGTATTAGCCGAAACGGATGCCGTGAGTATCGTACCGATTGGACATTCAAAGCTATCCATATAACTAACTTCGTCGGCTTTTACGGTAATCGTTTCATTATCTTTCTGGCTTACCTTAACCAACGCAATATTATCTTGAGACGCGCGTCTTTCGGAATACACAATATCACACGACGCGTTCCAGTAATTAGTTGGTGCATATATGATTTTGGTATCTTTTACCCAGGCTCCGTCGCCTATTTTTGTAGATAACTGAATTGGATACCCGTTCTGCGCCGCGACATATTCACCGGCCCTAACAATTTTTACTCTTATGATATTAGTAGCGCTTATCGTATTTACATATTTAGCAATAACGTTGCTATTACGGTTATCGTAGAACGTTACGCTGTACATACGCGCATTATTTAACTTATATACAGCGGATTCAGAAACGCTATCGGTAATATATATTCAGCTTATTGTATGAGTAGCTCCGTAAGCCGTAATTGTTACGTCATCAACCGCTATACCGCTAGTAACAGGAAGTTTTCCAGCTGTGTATCCGCTGTCGGCGACAACTGAAACGGTATACGCAGTACCGGCCGCAATCTTGAAATCACTGGTATACGCAGTACCGCCGGCTGTAACCGTAATCGTTTCATGCGGCTGTTGTACGATATGCACGATAGTCGTACCGGAATATGTATAAAAAGTAGATTTATAATAATATGTCATCTGAGTTTCATATCCCGTATTTATGCCAGCAACAAAGTTACCGTTTGCGTCAAAAATATCGCTACTTCCGCTAGTATAAGATGTCCCCGACCGTCTATCATAATAACTATAACAATATAATCGTAGTTTTCCACCATATAGATAATTCAACCTTTTTTTAGTATCGGTACAGGTAGGGTCTCCTACATATATATAGTCTATATTAGGAATCGTTAAATTATAATATGTACTTTGTCCCGTAGCAGTTATCGTAAACGAATTTATTTGTGTATTAGTTACACATTTACCGTCGCCGTGTTCCTGCCACACTAATTTAGAACCAATATAGGCGGACGTAATATGCGTACCGCCTATATAGATATCTTTTATGTTGGTTGAACCGTAATGAATACTCATGAATCCACCTAACTTTCGCTTATCAGATAAAGCGTGTCGATGTCTGGAGTTGCGGGAAGCGCCGTTACTACTTCAACCTTTTTGTATCCGCTATCGTTCGTCAGTTGGGATGTTTTTGTAGGAATCGCCGCTTTTATCTTATTCCAAAGATATGCGAGTCCATCACTATTAAGGTATTTAGCCATAATTACAGTACCTCGTTAGACGGTTATTGCATCTATGTCGGCGTTGGACACATCTATAATAGAAAATTTCGGGGCCTGCGGATCCCATTTCGTTCCATTCCAGACATAATTCATATCGTCTTCTTCTACGTTATACATATGTCCATTGCTTGCGTTCGTAGGTAGATTAGCGGCGGTTGCTACCGATCCCTGATACGTGATGACGTTAGAGATCTTCGAAGCAATCAGTGCGTTCACCTGATCCTGTGTCTGATATCCAGCGACGCTGGCTTTCGTAGCGTACGTATTGGCGATAATATTTCCCGCGCCATCTTGAGTCGCTTTCGTTGCCGTAGTAGCGGTTGCGGCATTGCCCGTGATGCTAGATGACGACGTAATGAACCCAGCATCGTTCGTAAGCTGACTTACTGTTGTTGGTACGGCGCTTCCGGTGATGAAACCGGTATCGTTGGTAAGTTCGCTGATTTTCGTTACCGATTTTGTAGCGGACAACACACCGTTAGAAATAGTAAGGTTCGCTCCGACTTTGATACCACCCAACGTGGAATCGCTGGCTACGGGAAGTGTATAGGTGCTTCCGGTCGCCGATAACGCCGCAAGTTTATTTTTTTCTTCATTCGTATAGTCGTTGCTTGAAAGAACTTTTCCAGCTTCCTTCATAACAAACGTAGCTTTAATTTTGTTCCAGAAATATAATACGCCGTCGTAATTCAAATATTTTTTGTCCATGTTATTAACCCCTTTAGTTTAAATGTTCAACATAGCTTCTAATTCGCTGTTCGTGATGAAATCAGATTTCTTTTCGTACGTAGCGACGATATTATCGCCGTTTTCATCGGCTATCGCTTTTTCAGCTACGCCTGAATTGACGGTAACGACACCGACGGACAACGACGCTTTTAATGTGTCGGAACCGCTTAACGTTCCCGTAAGATTGGCCATCAGTACGTCACTTCCTCTAAGATTTTAAAAATGTGCGGCGCGATAATCGTATCGGTAAATCCAGAAGCGGACGTTAGTTGCACGTCATATACGTAATTACCGAATTCCAGCGTTTCTGTATCTACTGGATTAATCGTAAAATTGCCGCCGGTTATCGTCTTCTGTATCACGATGTTGTCTGTCGCCGTCTTCCGTACCGTAAACGTCAGATTGTCGCCGCCAGATAAAATATATTTCGCTCCGTCTTTCGTCGACACGGCGATATTTATTACAGCCGTATCGCCGCGTACGATTTGTATGTTATTACCGACAATCCTGTACATATAAATTCACCCCCACTACGCCGTACGTTTCCACATGTATACCGACCGGAACGGCGGAAGCATGTTGATTGCGGCATTACCGCCGACGGAAGTCACGGAAATATTATGGCTATGGTCGCTGTTGAATTTCGCGATATATTCCGTTCTGTTATTGTCCGCGTTACCTTCGGAACGAAGACCGGATTCAACGACGGAGAAACAACCGCTAGTCGCTTCGTTGCCAAGCGTATTCGACCATCTATCAGAACCATAAAAGCTGTTAGACCGGGCACGGAACATACCGGAAATATTGACGTTGTTGGCGTACGCATTATGATTATGTGACGGCAATTCTGCGACGGTCAGAGTATGCGTATAATTACCGCCGGTAACTCCCACTCCGTATTTACCGGAAGCCAGCAGCATGACGTCGTGTACTTCTGCCCACGTACCGCCGAACAAAGTAGCCGGCGACGTGGAAACGTCGGACTGGAAATATGAACCGACGGGATGTGCCGCCAGAATAGCGTCTTTCTTCGCTCGTTCAATCAGCGCCTTCAATTCCGACACGTCGGCCGTAATCGTGTTATACACGGACGTAAACAACGGCTTGTGTGCCGCGGGATCCGTCATGTGCGCCGATAATTCCGCTTTCGTCGCGTATAATACCGTGCTGTCGACGACAGCCGTTACGTTTTCTACGGAACCGATCGTCAATTCGATGATAATCTTCGTATCTTCAATCGGCGTATTCTTATCGGCGTAGTAGTCGCAGTAGTTTCCGGCGTACGCATAATAGTAAAGCTGTGTCGCGCCCGTGCCGACTTTGGCCATAACGCCGATTTCACGCGCGAAGAATCCAGATGTAACGTTGCTGTTATCGACGACGGCCGTAATCGTGACTTTGCCGTTCGACGTCTGTTTACATTCAGAAACCGGTAAAAGCAACAGCGGATTTTTCAGCGCCGTGAATGTCTTGATATCGTCGCCGTCAGCCAATTGGCCGTCGCCGATCTGGATACCCGTGAACGTAAGTGCCGCTCCGGAACCTTGCGATAACCCAATCATATTGATACCGGCCGACGTTAAATTGTACTTATAGTATTTAGCCATTAAAATAGATCCTTTCTTTTAACTAAAAAGGACGCCTATGATTAGACGTCCTCGTTCGTGCCTATTTTGTTTTCATTCTTCACTTCAGACCAATCTTCGGTTTCGTCGTTTTCGACGTCGATACATCCCGTTTCGATATCGCCTTTCTTAAGAATCATACCGTCGGCAGCAATCAACCGCGTCATCGTGCGTTCTTCTTTTTTATTAGCATCTTGTATCGGCGTCTGCAGTATACCGTTGAACGTCTTGTATACGTATATCGTTACTTTTTCCATTAGTTCGCCCCCGTCCAGTTAATAGTCGCATTCGTAGCACCCCACGGCGCCCCAGTTATAGCATCCTGCTTGCGATTAATCGTTATCGTTACCCCTGTCTGCGTACAAAGATTAAAAGCTGTGCTTGAAATAGAAGTAACGGAACTTCCGATATTTACGTTAGTTAACGCCAGGCATCTTTCAAACGCGGCATCTTGTATTGTTGTGATACCGTAAAGATTAACCGTTTTTAACGCAGAATTAACGGCAAACGTAGCTTTCGGAATAACTTTAAGTTTCGGAAAATTATATGTCGTTACACTATTAACGTTGTCGAAACAAAACTGTCCTACCGATTCAAGGTTCGGCATATTAACGTACGTTATTGATTTTGCGTATCCAAACGTATTAATTCCGCACGTTGTAACGTTTTGTAAATCTATTCCAGTTATTTTGGTATTCTGATAAAACAGATATCCTATTAACAACGTTTGTCCCGGTATGACGGCATCGTTAATGACTCCTGAATACGTTCCACCGATAATATCGTTGAAATTCTTATAGTTGCTTCCTACGTTTACGATTAAAGGCATATTAGTTCGCCCCCTGTATCGTCAGCGTAATAGGAATATCTATCTTAGGAACCATACCTAATGCACGTAAGCCTATATAACCTACGCCTTGTGAATTTCCGATAATCTGCGCGGATGATAATGCTACATACTGTTCCGTCGTAATTCCCATCGCTGGCATTATCGTAATTACGTCATTGGCTGATATGTTTGTATCACTCAGTGTGTAATCTCCGTTAGACCATGAAGCAGATCTAAGTGTGGTGTTTATTACGTGCGGTTGATTGTCGATACCAAACGACACGTTAGAAAAATACATCGTATTAGCTGGAAGCTTACTATCATAATTGACAAGGAACACAAGTTTCACGAACGCTGTACCCGGCCTGAATTGTGACGAATAGTCTATTGTACTACACGTTCCGCATGAAATACCGCTATAATATGTCCAGTTTTCAGGAATTAGCGTATTAGTTATAGCAATATAATGATACGAACCACCTGCTGTCCCTTCACTAATAGACGTACCTGCTGGTATGGTTCCATATGACCACGCTTTATTAAGAGTAATGGTGTTATTTGTTGAATTAACGCCGCCTGCGCTATATACTTTTGCGTATGTATTACGGCTATACGTTTCAACTGGATATTGATATCCGCCAGAATTTTTGTAATTCCAGATTATGAACGTATGTCTTTCGTCTGACGTAGCTACGTTGTCCCAGTTAGCAACACTTGTTAAATATACTACCGTATCACCGTTATTAATGTCTTTAGTTAAAGTAGTAGTAGTACCGGAGGTAAAAGCAGAATGTGACGAGTCTATATTCTTTTTATCTACGTCGAAAAAACATAATCCGGCGTAACATACATTTAACGCAGAATCCGTAGATAGTTTCTTTTGCTTAACGTACATCGACAACCTATATTTTTGATCCGGATTAACTGGAATATACTCATCGTTCTGAAAAACCCTAGACAATTTATTTGTGGTAAATGAACCGCCAGCACCGTACGCTTCAGAAGCATCAAAATCAAACGAACTGAAATTATAATTGTTTCCCAATAATCCGGTACCGTTCGTAACCAAATTCTGTCCGCGCGACTGTATGTATTCCTGCGTAGCGGCGTTGAGTATCACGTTTCCTGTATTATCCGGTTTAACGCCGTTCACGGTCTTGATTGAGTCGTCGTTATTTATCGTTACGTTTATCGTAGCTTTACTAGATACCGCGACGGTAATCTTGACGGTATTCATATCGATATTCGCCGTTTTATCCGGCATATAGTCAGCGTACACTCCGGCGCTTGCGTATGCGTACAGAATTTCGTTTCCGTCCGTTCTCGCGAATAACCCGATTTCGCGAATAAAGAAGCCTTCGTCGACGTCGGCATTTGATATTTCAGCCGTCACCGTAACGGTCGCGCCGTTACGTTCGGATGCTACGACCGGAGCGGAAAGCTTTGGATTTGTAAGCATAGTGTACGATTTTGCGTCGCCGACGGCATTTCCGTCTCCAAGACGTACGTACGTAAACGTAAGTGCTTTACCGGATACCGATTCAGCCAGTAACGCTTCGCCGGCCGTCGTCAGTTGTAATCCATTAAATTTTGCCATTCATTACGTTCCTTTCTAAGTTGTATATATAATAGAAGCGTTCGTAGCGCCCCACGGCGCGTTCTGTATCACGCCAGAAGCATTATGTACCGTAATCGTTTTAAGGTTAGTACACGACGAAAATGCAGATGAATCGATTACCGTCACGCTTGCCGGTATTTCGATGCTGATAAGTCCTGTACAACCGCCAAAAGACCAATATCCTATTTTATTCACGGTATTCGGTATCGTGATTCCCGTAAGCGCTGTACAGCCATAAAACAACGTATCAGTTAGTTCCGTAATAGAATTTGACAGCGTAATAGAACTTAACGAAGAACAATACGAAAAAGCGGCGCTTCCAATAGAAGATACCGTGTTCGGTATTACGATAGAAGATAGCCCAGACGAAGAGAACGCCGATTGTTCGATTTTCGTTACGGACGACGGTATCGTAATATTTTTCAGCGCATCACAATGTCTAAACGTGCTATCGTATATCGTTTTTATGTTATTTGGCAACGTAACGGACTGTAAATTTACGCAAATGTAAAAGCAGTATCCGCCTGGGCCTAATTTTTCATAACCAAGTTCTGTCACTGAATCCGGTATCACTATCGACGTAAGACCGGAAAATTCAAAAGAGTGTGCGCCGATCGTCGTAATATTATTCGGTATGACTACCGACGTTAATTTATTGCATTGGGCAAACGCATATTTCCCTATTTTGGTAATACCGGATAATTCGTCAGCCGTAATCGCCGTTACGCTTTTATCTATCATTGCTTTAGACAATGCATCTGCCGACGTGCCGCCGGTAGTAATAGCCGATATACGCGTCGGTATATCTTGATGATTTATCGTGCCGGTCGTTCCGTCTTTCGCACGAATCGCGTCACATATTCCTTTAAATAAATCGCTTAACGTTGTGTATGCCATTACGAACCACCTGCCAATATAGCGCCAATCGCTTGATTGATAGCGGTATTCATCTGCGTAGTCGTGATGAAGCTGCTATCGTTCGTAAGCTGACTTGTTTTCGTCGGTATCGAACTTGATGTAATAAAGCTGCTGTCGTTCGTCAACTGACTTGTTTTCGTCGGTACGGCGCTTGATGTAATGAAGCCGCTGTCGTTCGTCAACTGACTTGTCTTTTTTGGTATCGAAGAAGCGTAAGCGAGCTGTTTTACGTAGTCATACGTGACGTATGTATCGTCGATTGGCTTTCCGTTACGGTCGTTCGTCGCCCTGACAGCTTCACTGACCACCAACGTATTGTCGCGAAGAACCAGTCTGTCACATTTTACCGTACCGTTGATATCCATCGCGATTTTCTGCGTGTTGCCGTTCAGAATATATTTTTCGTTGAATTCGTTATACTGATACCCGAAACGTACCGGAAGCGCGGAAGATTTACCAGTATAATACGAATATGTATTGTCGTCGTACTTCAATACGATATCGCCCATGATATCTTCGCAGTTCGTTTTCGTACCGGATAAATCACTTAGCCACGCCGACAGATTATTATTATCGATTAAGTATCCATCAACGAAACTGCCGTTCGCGTCGTCGTGTCGATAATACATCTTGTACTTGTCGCCGATCGTGGAATTAATCGGTACACATAAAATAGACTGTTCACTGGATCCGCCGACTTGCGGTTTCATCCGGAGCACGTTATATGTCGTCGCGGTTTTATCGCCGATACCTTCTATGATTTCGTAATCCAGTTTGTACGATTTATCTTTGTACGCGGCGTTCGTGCTTTTCGACGTATTACAAGACAAGTTATTGCTATATTCCGGCGTCAACCCATACAATGAATACAAGTGAAAATCGGATGCTCCCGATTCTGACGCCAAAACAGTTGGATATGTCATAGTTTTATTGTCGTTATAGAACGTTCCCGTAATCGAACCGATGCTTAATGTATCGGCCGACGTCGCGTGGTTTACCGACGTGATTTCTACGTTACCCGTACTGGTATCCGGCTTAATGCCGTTTACGGACTGCACTTTTAAAACGGTGTCGCCGTACATCGTTACGGTCGTATCAGACGAAACGGCTATTGTTATTTCTATATTTGTCTTATCGATATTGGCCGACTTATCGGGGATATAATCGGAGTACATACCGGCCGTCGCGTATGCATAAAGCTGTTCCGGATTGGTACCGATTTTTCCATACAGACCGATTTCCCGCCCGAAGAAACCCGTTTCTACGACGCTGTTATCGATAGTCGCCGTAATCGTAATCTGATTCGGTTTCGAGTCATCGATTTTCGTAATGGCGGCCGATAATACATAATGTTTCAATCCCGTAAGTGACTTTATGTCGCCGTCCGGCGTTCCGTCGCCGAGTTCAACTTTCGTGAACGTAAGCGTTTTATCGCCCTGCGCCTGCGTCGCCATATTTGTACCGACGGTCGTCAGTACCATTCCGTTGAATTGTGCCATTAATTATCACCTACTAGCTTAATAGTTTTATATGTGCGCACGACTCCAAGTATTTTAACGGCATCGGAGATCGTGCTTGTTCCGATATTCGTCGCCATTCCTATATTGATTACTTTGTGTTGCTGGATATAGATACCTGTATATATCGTCGTGCTCCCGTGCACCAAGTAGATAATCAGATATGCCAGATGTGCCGGCTTATACGTTTCGATAGCCGAACGAAGACCGGCGATATCAAACGGAGTACGCTCCGCGATGATATTCAGCAAGTACCGCGCGTTGACTTCTTCAATCGTCGCTTCCGCGTCGGCAGCGTAGTAACGGCGTACCAATTCAAGCATGAAGTCGTACGTACTAGTTTTCTTGCTTTGCAGCTTCAACAGAATCGCCGACCGGCGCTGTTCGTACGTAAGCGCAGAATTCGATTCCAAACCTAATACCGATTCCCAACGATTCAACCCCCACGTAGCCGTTTCAACGTAGAACTGGTTGAATATATCCATCAATTGCAACCGCATACGTTCTTGTTCTTCCGATAACGCCATTAAGTCAGAATTGAATCGTTCATCGTTTTGAAGGAATTTAGGAAGGTAGCGGCCGATATTTACTTCGTCTTGTCTGATAAAATTATCCAATGGTTATGTCACCTACCGCCGCGATCTGGTCGTCGCCAATCACAATCTTAGAAGCGCTGTCATTCAGCGTAATCGTTTCATAATCCGTTACGGTCGACTGTTGAAGCAACAGGCCGCCAATCTGCGCCGGCGACACGGACGTCAGTTCTATGTTTTTATCTTTGAACAACGTATTGACGGCAGTCTTGAATGCCGTTACGTCTGCCGTACCAACAATACCCGTTATCTTGATATTGATTTTAAGCGGCGACGGACTGGCTACCGTAACAGTCGCGCCTATCGGACGTACCGATTCGATGTAGTCAGAAACCTTCTTGATGAGGTCCGCGCTTGCGGTCGCCATTTCTGAATTCACGATGATTACTTTCACCGTTCCAGCGCCATCCCATAACGGGAGCACGCGACAGGAACCGACGCCGTCGATACCCATGGCCCAATTATAATAGTGATATTTATTTCCGCTGGTAGCTGGCGTACGTACGACCGTCAGATATCGTTCCAATAATTCCTTGTCGGTTTCTTCCTCGAAACCGTCGTACGCGTCCAACAGATTCGTCACTTCGCGAACGCCGACGATTGACATCGGTATTTCCGTAATAATGCCGGATTTTACGTTTCCTATCGCTCCGGATGTTCCGCACGTCGCTTTTACCGTAGCTGTTCCGGTACTACCGATCGTTACGTCTTCGTTCGTGTAGAATTTTACGTTGTCTTTCGTCGCGAACAGCGAACCTTTGATAATGAACGCGTTCGCCGCGCCGGTTATCGTCAGCATTACGATGGAGTAGGTCGCCGCTTTTCGTTCGACTCCGTATTCCTTCGCGCGCATCGTCAAGTATTCGCCCCAAGCGGTATCGGCGTAGCACGCTTCCATCATCATCGCCATTTCAGCATACGCGATTTCCAGTTCCGTACTGTTGGCATCGATGACGTCGCGTGAAAATGATCCTTCGACGGACGTTTTATCCGTAATCTTTTTTATACTGGATACAATTCTATTTTGTATATCCGTTTTATCTTGCATCTCAAATGACATATGATATGTATCCTTTCGATTTATGAAACCGTAACCGACGTAACGAAGCTACCGTATACCGTCGTAATTTCCAACGATATTTCCATGTCGTCGTTTTCCTGCGCCGTAACTTCGATATTGTCAATCGATTTTATATAGGGATTCACTAACAGGCCGTCTTTTATGTATCGTTTTATCTTCATCGCGTTTTGCTTGTCGTTCGCCTTGCCGATAAATTGTTCCAGTTCACAACCGTATCCGTTATCGTACGCACGGTAGCGGTATCGTTCAGACTTCAACGCTTTATATACCCAAACTTTCAACGCTTCGTTCTCCGTTACGACTTTGTGTTCTCCGGTCGTCGTATACATAAAATGGTCGTTTTCAAAATCCCACGCATATTCTCTATAAGTAGGCAACGTAGCCGCCGCCGACTGTTTTATTTCTACTGCTTCAAATGGATTCGCCATTACTTCCCGTCCAATCTAACGATTTTATCAACGATAATATACTGCTGGTTGCTTCCGTCCGTACTCTGTATCGGCATGATAGAGACGTAATCTCCTGGTTTCAGCGTATCCGTAAAGATGAACGTCTCCGTATAATCGTTGTTGATACCGTGCTTATGGCTTGCGTATTCCGCTTCGCCTGAACCTCCGGCCGCATTTTGTGTTTCGGAAACGATATGACCTCTAGCCGTCCTGAAGTAACCAACCAGTAAATATTCCGATATCCAGATTTCTTCTTTTTGTAACGTGATTCCGTTGTAAGAAACTTTGATTTCGGGCGGCGCCGCGATGATTTGACCGATTGCGACAGAAGGTGACTGATTATTGATAGCGACGTTATCCATGATAGACAGTAGTTCCGTGTATGGATTATTCTTCATGTTTTAACCTCTGCTTGTCTTAATGATAAAAGTAGGATTCGTGCCGCTGAACTGGTCGTAATAGCTGCCTTGATGCATCGCCGTGCCACCGTTTACGCTGCTGCAATTTGCGAAGCATCCGTACCCGTTTCCTTCCGCGACGACGACATGATACACGCCGTCTGTACCGTTGACGCCAATCATATCGCCCGGTTCGACGTTCGCTTCCGAGAACGGAACTACCAACCCTTTCGCATCGGCGTCCTTATACAACGTAGGAACGTCAACGACGCCGTTATTGGCTTCCTGTTTCGCGAACGGTGAATAATACGCCGCCGTATGTGTCGCGACGTCGACGCAACCGTTTCGACCGTACTGCGATTGATAACCGTTCATTGCCTGTTCTGCCGTAGATAAGTCGCCCGTAACATTAGAGGAACCAGTCTGTTTTGTTCCTTTCGTTATAGGCGTAATACCGGTCGATACATAAGCTGTATTGTCTGGCTGATGGTCCGTGTACGCGATATCGAGATCCATAGTATGTATATTGTTTTCTATCTTATGGCTATCGCTTTTTATGATATAGTCTCCGATAACTTGTTCATCCGATATGCTTATCGTGTATCCAGCGATACATTGAATATTACCGATAGCGGATAATTTACAATTGTACGCGGTACGTTTGATTAATCCCTTTGCTTGTATTTCCGTAGTCTGCTTTTCGTCGTACTTACTGTACGTAAGCATCCGTCCGTACGCTTGCTGATCTTCCGTATTGTCGGCATACCCGATAATCTGTCCGGCCTTATCGACAATGACGACGCTGTTGACCATGTCTTCGATGCTTTCGGAATAACTGCATCCTTTCAAGTTCGTTTCGTCGGACGCGGTATAATTCGCGACCTTATCGTCGCCAAGTTTTACGACGTTTAGTTTTCCATCTGGAGCAAGATAGAAATGATACCGGTATCCGTTCCACTGATGTGCGATTTCCAGCGCTTTTTGTATCGCTTGCGTACCAGACTGATTATCGGCGATGAATGAAATGTGTCGGTCCAACCCTTCACACATTGATCCGATCGATATACCGATATCGTTGCAGACCTGCTGAATGACGCCGGAAATGGATATATCGTCGAATTTAATCGTTACTTTGTTTTTGCTAAGATAAATCAAGTTGTCGTACGCGACGTATTCCGCGGTATAGCTTTCTGAATTACGGCTATGCATGAATACGCGGCCGGTGAACAAATCGTACTGCTGTTTCTTTTCCGACTCTTCATCGACGTAATAGAAATGAACGGTGTCACCCATACGTACGACAGAATTGATCCACCGTTTATCTTTTTTAGCGTTAGTATAGGCGAGCGTAAAATTCAATTTGCGGCCGGCCTGCCCTAAATCGCCCGACCAATCGTACGATATGACGTAATTCGACAGATCCGTTTTTGTGTTGCCGTCCAGTTTTTCAAGATAGAACATCGTCATCACCGTCGTTTATCGTCATATGCATGGTCGTCATCTTAATTACGTCGCCGGTATTTAACCCGCCGCGACGTATTATCTTTTTATACACATCTAAGTGTGAATACGTCTTATTGTTTACCGTTATCGCTTTTCCGGCCGCGCGGCTTGCGACATCCATGATATTGTCGCCCGGATAATACGTCAGATTCTTTTTGAACGTATCTTTGTTCCATACGACATCTGGACGCTTGCATAATCCCGTATCGGTATCGGTCACTTTCGTTTCCGCCTGCTTCTCAAGCTGCCGGTATTCCGTTAGCGATACGTCGTAATATACGTCGCCGCTGGCATCACGTTCACCGTACTTAAGCGTACCGATCAAACAATCCATGTCAATCGGTGAATCGCTGATGGATATATGACACGGATATCCGCTGGTACGCCATGTATCCATCATTTCGATATACGCATATGGGGTATCGTACGTACCGCTATTCTGTGCGAACGCGTATTGTTGCGACGGAAAGAAGGAAGACAGGTCTATTGTTTTCAGACCGGTCTTTCCAATCATATTCAGTTCGCCGGCATTATTGATATTCACGGTCTGATTCTTCTGTTGGACCGATAACGAAAATTCCTGCGGCGGAATCGGTAGCGTAATCGTTCCGTTACATCCTTCGCAAGATATCGTTACGGTTACGCTGTCTACTACCGTCTTATCGCCGTTTATCACGTTTCCTAATAAGTTGTCTAATATACTCATGTTTATTACATCCTGTTAATAGCGTACTGTTTCAATCTAAACGTCAGTGCGTCGGCTATTTTGTCTATATCAGAATCCTGTCTTACGATAATCTGGTCCGCCAGTTTTGGTATAGAAATAGAAACGCCGCCGTTTTTCGCCATTTCCATCGATACGTCGTGCGGAATGACGCGAGTACCGCGCGGAAGGTCGACGATTTCTCCGCCTTCTTCGTTGATATTCACGATTCCGCCTTGCCAGTTTTCTGTGCCGTTCGCTAAATGTGACAGATTCGGCGACCATCCTTGACCACCGATAACCGGCACCCAATCCGGAGCAGTAAACGAAATGCCGTTGATACAATCGATAATGTAGTTCACGGCGTTGCGCGCGGTATTCTTCATACCTTCCCAGATACCAGAAAACGTTTCACCAATACCATTCCATACGCTATCGATATACACTGAAGCGCTATCCATCGTAGCTTGCAAGTTGGCGCCGAAATCACTGAAGTATCCAATGACGGCCGTTACTACGCTGTCTACCAGTTCGCGGAATCCGTCACAATACGTATACAGAAGAATAAACAGACTGATAATAACGGTAATCGCTAAACCGATCGGATTCGACATAAACGCAATCTTCAACAGATTAAACGCCATTTTGACGCCGGTAATTGCTTTTTGAACCACTTTAAATGATTGCGCTACGGAAATAACAGTTTTAGATACTTCTTTTATTTTTTTAAACGTCTTGATACCTTTGGAAATAGTACCGAATACTTTTCCGCCTACCGTAGCGAGCAACTTGAATCCACCGACAAATAACGCTAGATCTTTAACGATTTCAAGGATTGTTCCGCGCGTCGTACTCGATAATCCGTTCCAATAATTTACCATTTCGGAAATTCCGTTTATGACATTCGTTACGAATGGCGCTAATCCGACAGCGGCGTCAGATATCGCGTTCTTAAAGTCTGTCGTGGCTTTAGACAATTTGGCGGCGTCCGTTCCTTTTAACGTTTGCAAGTACGTACCCATAAGACCGTTGGCGTTCTTGATATATTCTTCCTTTTCTTTCATAGAAGCCAGTTCGGTATCGTCTAACGTCTTTTTGGCCATCGCTATACCTTCCGCCGTACCGAATACCGCCCTCATCGCGCTGTTGTTACCTTCTAAAGCTTTCGCTATCATATGTATCGTTTCTATCTGGCCGTTATCCTTCATGGACTGTTTTAACTGTTCAACAGATAACCCGGCTTCATCCAACGCTTTGATAGCAAGCTTGTTTTCTCCGGTAATAGCGCCGTAGAATGACTGCATCGATTTTTGCGCCGTTTCTAATTTCGCGTGTACCGTTCCTGTCATGTACGATATTCCGGAAGACAATTCGACAAACGACGCTCCAGCTTGAAACGATTTAGAGGATAGTTCAGATAATGCGGGAATCATTTTTTCTAACGGATTACTTGCAAGCTGCTGCGTCGCGATAAGTTGATCCTGAATCGATACCATATCCTGTTGCGTCAGATAATACGCTTTTTGTATATTCGTTAAATCTTCCGTAGTCTTCGCTAAATCAGCGTGCGCAGCTTTTGATATCTTAATCGACGAAATTACGAAGTTCTGCGTATCGGCCATAGAAATACCGTTTTCGCGTGCTTTCAAGTACGCTTTCGCGACATCACCGTATACTGCGTGTAAATCACGTCCTACTTTTCTAACTTCGTCGTTAATATCTGACATTCCCTGTTTTGTCATGCCGTTTACACCGTTCAACGCAGAAACTTGCGCGATAGTCTTTTCCATTTCCATATTGGCTTTAACGGCAGTCTGCACGTATCCAAGTAAGGCGGCCGATCCAAGTATAGTAAATCCAGCCAATGAATTGAACGCTTTGCCCGTGCTGTCGATATCTTTCGCTAACCGCTTATGAATCTTAGAGTGTTCACCGACAACCTTATTGCTGTTATTAAAATGTCCCTGTAATGATGTATTCATCGCGGCAGACGTTTGTTTCGTCTGTTCCATGGCGGCCGACGCCTGTTTCAGCGTAGGCGTGAACATATCTTGTAGCTTTAAAATGGCGTCTATAACTGCTGGCATTATTTGTCACCGCCATTTTCTGTATTCAGTTGTTCTATTTCGTACTTTAAGAATGATTTGATAATCATTTTTTCCCCCTGTTTCATACCGTAATATTCAGAAGGTCTGATATTATGTAACCGATACAAGTAATACATCGTATTGACGCTTGCATCGGTCGTGATTAGTTTTTTACTTCTTCGTCGATTTCTTCCTGCGATTTGTTGTAGCCAGTCAGTGCGCTGATTTCGCTGGAAATTTCGGATATCTCACCGGCGACAAATAACTTATTGATTAAGTCTTTCGGAGTCGCGACGCCGAACTTCTGAAGCACGTCTTTGTTCTTGAACAGGTCGTCCGTAACGCCAGCAAGAATCGTCTGTACTTGCATCTGGAATGCGTCGATACCGTTGATGTCTCCTTTCTTAGATACTTTGACGGCGTTCTGCTGGATTTCCGTATATCGTTCTGCGTCTACCGCACGAAGATGAAGCATAAACGGCGCGCCTAACAATTTAGACAATCTGACAACTTCAAATTCTTTTGTAGGACGTTCCGTAATCTTCTGTACGTCCGCTTTTAACAACTTATCTACTAAATTCATGATTTATACCTCGATTCAAAAATAAAGCCAGGAAAAGATCCTTTCGATCTCTCCCTGGTTTCGTTAACGCCTTAGCGTTGTTTGTATGGTTGGTTATTCAGCGTAATCCAGAATTTCGTAATCGCTGAACGTAAAGTTGTAGCTTTCCTCGCCTAAAGCGCCAACTTTCCAGTTAATAATATCGACGGAGTCGAAACATGCATCTTTGATTACGACGCGTTCTTCACCGATAGCGTCCGGATCGTCAATCTTACTAACGATTGTGCAGGACAATTGCTGATGCGACTTGATACTTTCGCTAATCTTTCTAAGCATGTATGAAGATACCTTATGCATCTTCAAACTTCCTTTACCTTGTGCGCCGGTTACTTTATAGCCGGACAAAAAATGTCGCGCCATTTTAACTTCCGTGGTCTGCAGTGAAGCGGTTGCTTTGCATTCCGTCGCTTCCGCGATAAGGTCGCCGTCAATCCACAATTCAACGTCAGTACCATTCATGACGTTCTTAGCGTTCATAGAATCCATTTATATAATCTTCCTTCCTTAGATATTGATTCGAATATTGATGCTTTCAATTGCATCTAACATCTTGATATCGCAACTAATGAATACGTTGTCGTGAATATTTGCTTTCTTAATATCGATATCTTTCATAGCGGCCAATTGTTCTTTACTATACAGACCGTTAGATAAAAGCCAGGTCTTCGTAGCTTCGATATCGATTTCGACAACGGAAGTACCTTTTTCAAGCAGGCCGTCGTTTTCCAGACCGGAAAAATATCCTTGAATAGCCGCGACCAGCAAACAACGGTTATCGTAGCTATTGGCATACTTGCCGAGATAATTATCCTGCGCGGTCTTACGGATGTCGTCGTGAATCATATCCATCAGGTCGACAAGCTTAATCTTTTTGAATTCTTCGCCCTTGCCGTCGGTAGTCGTTACCAATGAATTTACGCCGCGCGCAATTTTGCATTTTTCACCGTCAAAGAAGATGAACAGTTCGCCGGAATCGACCTTCGAGTCGCATTCCGTCTTGTTGTACGTATCGACAGAAACGACTTCGGTAAGCGGAGCGTACGTGCAGGAGATAGTCATCGGCGTACCGGCGATGATACCGGCGATACGCGAACAATAGTCAGCGGTCGTATATTCTTTCGCCGCGGTCTTGATAACGGTATTCGTAAAATTGATGACGCCTTCGGTATCTGCTTTGCAGGAAGGAAGAACGGCTTTCACGTCCTTATCGTTCGCACGCTGTGCTTTAATCCACGTAGCGATTACCGTTTCTTCGCTTTCAGCGATAGACGGTATAACCAGATAATCGAAACGTGTATTTTCAAGAATAGCAAGTGATTTATTATAATTGGCGTCGGCCGCATCTTGTAAAATCACGATAACGCGTTTCGGGCTTGTTACGTACCCAACAAGCGCAAATTGGATCTGTTCTTTGTTGGCGGCGGTCAATCCGACTGGAATATCGGTTGCGTCGTATACAGTAATCGTCGTAGAAGCGAACTTCTTCAAATCGGCTTCTTTCAAGATTAACGCCACGATTCCGCGTTCAGAACGTTTTATAGCGCTGATGCCTTTTTCCTTAAACGCGATATTAATAGTAGGCATTCCCATTTATGTATCATTCCTTTTGTATTTAATGTATTTTATCGTACAAATGTAGCATCTTGTACGTAGGTTCTTCTTTACCAATCGAATCGTAATATTGAGTACGGAGCGTAATCAGTAATATGTCTGAATCCTGTCCGTTCGTCTCCGTCTGTATCGTAATAAAATGAAGGTAGCGGCTTCCTACGGATAACCCATGAATAAAAGCAGACTTGAGTGAATCTTTTACGTCGTACATCGCAAGCATATCGTCGTTTTTCTTCGGGAAATACGTAATATAGACAGATACGTCATGGTATTCAACGTATTTCGTTTCCTCTTTCGCGACGTCCATGCTTTTTAAAAAGAAACACGGCTGTTTGAATCCTTCTTTTACTTCATCTAAATAAACGGGGTAGGAATACAGCTTGTTCAGTTGGTCTTTTACGGCAGCTAAAATATCCGTCTCTGTCGTCATATAATCACCTTGCGTTATCCAATTTCTTTTGAACGTCTTTCGCGAACTTCGTCAGTTCTTTATCTATCGCGCCAGACGCTTCAAACTCTTTCGTCGTTTTGTCGATAAAGTGCGTACCTTGTACGAATCCGTGCACCTTACCGCCTTTCGTTACGACCATATGACCGCGATCGACCAATCCAACGTGCGGCGCTTTATTCCATAACCGGTATTCCAAATCTTTACCGGAATACCCGACCGTTTCAGACTTCCAAGACTTATTCAGTTTCTTTTTATGGTCTGTACCGCTGTCCGGCGTATTCTGTTTCAATTCTTTTTTCAGTTTATTGCCGCAAGCGTTCAGGTGTTTTTCCGCGGTATCGCTAAACGTTTCCGCGATTTCCACCAACGACTGTTTAAAGCTGTCCAGATTCTTAAAATCGATTCCGTCCATTACTGATTACCTCTCGTTTTTTCAGTACAGAACAGTTCCAGCGATTCATGGTCCATATTGGGATCCACGATCGACTCTATGTTGTAAACGTGGTTCTGATACCGTATCGTCATATCGTGCGTAATATTGCTTCTGTATCTTACGATTATCTTTACGGATTCATCGTCGCGTAACTGTTGTGATTCATAATATTCGCGGCCGCGCGCCGGAATGATTTCGGCATAACAGGAAAATAGTTTCCCGTCAGTTTCCGTATCGAAACCGCGCCTGTCTTTACCGGTCATTTTTCCGTAAAACGTAATCTTGCGATTCAATCGCCCGGCGTTGTATATCATAACGATTCACCCGGATTCGATAATTCAAGATGATTCAAGAGTGCGGAAATGCTGTGCGGATATTCCGACAAAGAAGACTGGCCGACGATACTCCGGTCGCTGTACCAATGCGCGACTAACAATTTCGTGCATAATGCGTGTAGTTCGTTGTGTGTATCGTACGTAATTCCAGTACTGTTTGATATATACAACCTAGCGGCTTCGATTAAGCCGCTAAGCTGTATATCATCATCGGTATTATCTGGATCAATACGCAGATAATTTTTAATTAATTCTAATTCGTCCATATTGATCCACCTTTACCAGAATTAAGCGGAAGCTTTGGAAATAAGTACCAGACCGTTCGTATCGGCAAGCTTGCCGTCGCAGACCATGAAGGACTGATACATACGGTTACGGTTCTGGTCGTTGTCGTACTGGCGCATATCCATTTCATAGGTAGTATTCAGGACGTATTTATCCATCTGTACGGCGAAAGCGACGACAGCACCGGGAGCAGCTTCATCCAAGGAAGGAACGAAGTCGGTCGTTACGACACGTTTACCAAACAGGAAACGTACCGGTTCAGCGTCCAGACCGTAGTTTACTTTAGCGACCGGCTGGCCGGCAGTGTCGGTAATACCTTCGAAGTCCATGAAAGTAGATTCGTTCATAACCAGAACGGCACCGTCTTTATACATGGAAGGGATAGCTTTTACAATAGCGACAATATCTTTATAACCAAGCGCGGCGGAAAGTTTTACCTGGCGTTTTGCCGGAACAGTTTCTTTCAGGATGCCCTTCGGGGATGCTGTGCCAACGCCGTTGATAATTGCATTTTCTACGGCACACGTCATAGCTCCGACGATGTTGTTCACGATAACCGTTTCGAAAGCAGACAAAGACTGGATGCGAGTCTTAAAGGAAACGCCGACTTCACAAGCGAGAGTAAACGCACCGAACATAATCTTCGCGGTTTTCTTATCCTGTGTATCGGGTGAAGCTGCTTCATCAATCCAAGCGGCGGTCGGCTTAACGGAACTGGTAGGAATAGCGACGCCGGTAGGATATGCGACGCGCGTAACTAACGGAAGAATCTTGCCGGATTCGTCCAGCTTTTCGATGATTTTATTCAGTACTACTTGCGGAATGACGGCGCCATTATCGGCCGACATAGCGACGGTACGGAATTCTTCAGGCATAGCTTTGCCCTCTACGATATGTGCCATAAATGCTTTACGATATTCAATACTTTCAAGAATGTTTTCCAATTTGATTTCTTCCTTTCGGGATTCTGTTTTCATAGGTTGTTTATTCAGACTTTCGGCGATAGCTTGTTTCTTTCTGATTTCTACCGCTTCTGTGTCCAGCGTTCGTAATTCTGTTTCAATAGCGTCCAAGTCGATTTCTGCCTTGCTGTCCATCAGCGCGCGGATTTCTTCTTTTCTGGCTTCTATCTCAAGTAAGCGTTTATCCATGTTGGTTGGTACCTCTCTTAAATAAAAAATCCGCCTACGAATAGGCGGTTATGTCGTGCGTATGTGATTGTTTGGTCGTATATCCAGAAAAACTTCATCGTTGGAATGACGCAGTTGCGTTTTAAATCACTTTATCGGCAATTTACTTGTTTGCCACCGTTAACGCTAACTGAACGCTTTTACAGCATTTTTTCAATATATAGTGCTTAAAGCAACGTCTTGATATACAACATCTTGTATCGTTTTTCCTGTTCTAACTTACGCTTTATTTCATCTTCGGCGTCTTTGAAGCTTCGTTTTACGATATCTATGCTTGTATTCTTATATGCTGGCAATTCACAACAGCTTACGTCGACAATTCTGTATATATGCTTTATATGACGTGTGTGCGTGTCGTAATCATAATATTCGTCGTCGACCTGCATACCGATCGACATTTGCGTGATATCTTTTCGCTGAATCAGCGTGTAGATATCGCGTCCTTGCGTTGTTGGCGCTATATCGGCTACCATATGCAGACCGATATTATCGATAGATAGCGAGAGCGTATTATTAGCTGTTCGCGCCAAACTTAAATCTGAATCGTTGTGGTTATATCTAAAAACGACGTCGTCCATGATAGTCGCGTCGTCGATACAACCGTAATCCATGACTTCTTTGTATTCCGTCTTATTTTCATCGACGAATACGACGGTAGGAGAACCAAAAACGGCCGCGTACCCTTCAACAAGCATATTGTCGCTGGTTTCTTCAGGTACGGCCAGACTAGCGATACGATATTCAATATCATTCATTCGTATCACCACCTTTCGATTCATCATCTACGCCTTGATACTTATTAGCTTTTGTTGCGTCGACTACGTTAAGCGTTTGTAAACGTCTATCGCCGTCTTCGACAGGCGGAAGATTCAGTATTTCTAATGCCTGGTTAATCGTAAGAAGTCCGAGCGGCATTAATTCCTTAATCATAGTCGTTTTATTTGCCATGCTTGCGTATTGAAGCCGGTTCGCGTCGAATAATATAATATTTCCATAGCCAAGTTCGCGTTCGCTGAATATCTTCGCCGTAAATTCCTGCGACATCTGAATAGCCAGCGGTTCGATAATTGATTCGAAGAAAGCCTGCCATTCGTCTTCTTTATATGTTCCTTTAATGATTGCGTCAGACAAACCGAAAAATCGGTATACATCTTGACGTATCAGATCCATCTGATAATTATCGGCCGATTTTATGTCCGACGTCAGCTGGTGGAAGTCAGCCGTATTGTCTACGGCTGCGATACCGCCGGTTTCGCTGGCCATCGACTTGAAGTTATTCGCGAATGTGGTCGTCTTTTCTTTCAGGTCGGACTGTTTTAAATTGTTCGAGAATTTAAGGAAGCCGCTTAATTTGACGCTGTTCTTTACTAGATTGATGAGTCCTTGTTTGAGAGTTGTAAGCAGTGACAACGTCGGCGTGATGACGTTCGTCATATCGTCGCCGTACATATCGTTGTTGGTGAAATGACGTCGAATATGTATCAGTTGTTCATACGGTACTGTCTGTTGCTTGCCGCCGCCGAACTGGAATTTGATGTACAGTTCTCCGTCGACATCGACGTTTTCGATAGAAGCGTAATCAAGCGGCCATAACGCAACTAGATTCCCCATACCGTCGTACTGCTTGTATATCAGCGCGTTTTCATTAAGTAATAGCTGACTGTATATACGGTACTGAAAATCGTATGGAGACATAAACTGATTAGGTCGCGTCTGGAGCAGATAGTCTAGCCTACTGTTTACGTGTTCCGTCTTTCCGTCCATCTTGCGCATATGACGCATCTGAAGTTTCGCGGCGTGCCTTGCTACCGTATCGATGCACGTACGAACCGTGAGATCATTTTTGATATCCCCGTTGAATTGCTTGAATACCGGTTCGTATCCATTAAGGAATTGGAATGGGACGTATTGAACTACGGTTGTATTATGCGGTTCGGGACCGAATATTTTGTTATACATGTTGCGGAATTCTAGTTTAATAGTTGTCACCACCTTTTATCGGCATTGTTGACCGTTATTTTTTACGTGATTCTAAGTATTCTTTCATCTGTGTACGCAGATCGTCGCAACGAATCAACGCCCCGACCGCTATTAACGCGATTAACGCGTACACAATGATGGATACGACGATGCATATCACTAATGCGGTAATAACGAACGTATTCGTTATCACACCGCAAAATACTAACGCGGTGAACGCTAAAATAATAGCTGCAAAGTTAGTCATTTTTCCGCCTTTCTTAAATCATGTATTCGTAATCTTCCTGGTTGTCTATATAGACGGTGTACGCATTTAACAATGCGGAGAATCCGTCGATGCGTATGTTTTTCTTTCTGTCTTTAAATGGTTGTACGTTTCCGTTAATGTCGTAATCGGCCTGCGTATTCAACAGGCACATTTTCAACATCGGATTGTCGTCGTAATTTATCTGTTTCTTCTGGAATAGCGATTTTAGTTCCTGCATTGGCAGACTTAGCGTTTTCTTTCCCTGATGAATCGGAACCAATACATTCTGGCCGAAGTAGTTTCCCATGTCGGAAACAAGGTAAGCGGCCGACCATGCATCGTAGCCAATCTTATATAGATAGCAGTCGTATTTTTCCTGTATTTCAGCGAACCAGTGCAGTATTTCGCGATGATCGATACGGTTTCCCTTGCATAAACGTAGATATCCGCGTTCTACCCATATGTCGTATGGAGCTTTATCTTTATCGATATGTTCCTGCAGTCTGTCTTCCGGAATCCAGTACATTTGCTTGACGTAATATTTCGGATTGTTTCCTGTCTTAAAAAGAATGGTCGCGCACGTCAAGTCCGTCGTTTGTGATAAGTCGAAACCGCCGATGCAGTAATTCGGTTTTAATTGTTCCATGGTGTATACATCTTTATTTTCTATGTCTTCGAAAGAGAAATATGATTCTACCGACGACGTTTTCACGTTAAAATCTTTGCACAACAGATTCTTTAATAACCTGTCATCGGATTTCGCTTTATACACTTTGCGGCGTAGTTCGTCGCGGTCTTTGATGACGTCGAGAGCCGGATTCGCTTTAATCCACATATCTTCGTCGTTGATTTCCGTATTGCTGTCTAACTCATAAATAATAGGAAGTACGCGTTCGTCCATATAAGAACCGTCGGCGTATCCTTTTATTATTTTTTCGTATTCTTCATATTTGATGTCGTAGATACCGTCACGTACCATACCGGCCGTACTGGTAATCCAGATTAAAGGTTGGCGGCGCGCGCTGGTCCCGTCTACTATTACATCGAATAAGTTCTTATCTTTGATAGCGTGCAATTCATCTATGAACGCCGCGTGAACGTTCAGACCGTCAAGTGAATTAGAATCGCTTGAAAGCGGCCTAAATACGACGTCGTTGAATTTGCACTTGATTTCCGACACTAAGCATTTGGAACGTTTGCGTAATGCCGGCGACTTTCTAATCATGGATACCGTTTCCGACCATATAATCTTGCTTTGGTCGCGCTTCGTCGCGACGGAATATAATTCCGCGCCCGGTTCGTCGTCGCAGAACATGATATAATTCGCGACGCCGGAGTCTATTTCAGACTTTCCGTTCTTTCTTGCGACGATAAGACCTACTTCTTTGTATTCACGCATACCGTCTTCGTTCACGAAACCGAACGCCGCCGATAGATATGCTTTCTGCCACAACATCAGATTCAACAGTTTGTTGCTGCCTTTCGATTGATGACAGAACGATTCGATGAAGTCGATAACTTTATTCGCTTTATCGTCGTCGAACTGGAATGGCGCGTACATTTCCGGATTATCCAGCTTATCCAGCAAATGCTTGTAAACAGCTTCTATCTTCTTGTCGACGATAACTCTGCCGTCACGTATCATACCGCAGTATTCGCGGATCCATTTACCGCTTGACGAACGCTTCAAATCCATCATCAGAATCAGACGCCGCTGGATTGACGCTTAGTAATGTTTTAACGATCGTATTGTAATTGCTAATCAGTTTGTTGTAGCTGGTAACGGCCGGCGATACATGATATCCTTTCTGATTTTCGCCGTTCTGATATTCCTCTACGGCGCCATTTTCGTTTATAACGTCCTGTAAGTCGCGTAACGTGATAATCAGAAACGCAGCTTGTTGAAGCATCGGCTTGATCGTGTTGTATGTATCGGCGTCGACCGTTTCATAAATCGATTCCAGTTTCTTATATTCTTTTGTGATTTGTGATTTTTTAGCAGACGCTTTCATCCGTTGTTTGCCTTTCTGTATATTTATAGATATATGAAAATATTTATAAATAGCTGTAATCTGGGTATCTACACCCATGCAGAATCGACGTATTTGTTAACGAAGACTCCGGCGCTGGTGATGAAATTTCTAGAAAAAATTTATCGATGGGGGGGATGCCGGTCGGTCGCGCCGACGACGTTTCCGTCGCGGTCGTACAAGATATCGCGCGTCGACGTCGATTGGAAGCGGTCGTGTTCTTCGTTGTGACATTCGTTACATAACAGTTCGAAGTTATCTGGATTCAACGCGACATTTGGATTGCCGACGTTATCCGGAGCGAGATGTTTCTTATGATGTACGTTCCTTGCGCCCGGTTTTCCGCAACGTTCGCAGATGTAGAAATGATCCTCGCGGTATTGTTGCGCCGTTCGCTTCCACGCACTGCTATGATAGAATTTGTCGGCGAAGAAGTTCTTAGCCATAAAATATTACTTCCTTATTTCCGTAAGTCGATTTTTTATCGGTATTATAGGTACCCTTTCGTATATAAATAGAAAGACCGCTACGTATTAGATAGCGGTCGTAATGTGCGTAGCTGGCGTAGGAGGAGGACGCCAGCCGTTTTAGGAGAGTGTTTTGACAATGACTTTAGATTCCCTTCAGTATCGCCGTGCAAAAGAAAATACACGATTATAGTTTCCGGCGCTACAGTAAAGGTTCTCTACTTATATGCGATACAGGATAGAAAAAAGTGCAAAAAAAATAAGCCGGCGACATTTCTGCCGACGGCTTCGTAATAATACTATTCAGCTAATAGTGCATTTATATGTTGATATCTTCTATCGAGATACCTTTAATCAATTCATTGTTCTGTCGTTCCGTCATACAACGCGCCGTTAATACTTCGTATTCATCCATTTTTCGCTTTTTTTGTCTAGTTCCTTCATAGAAGTATAGTCGATCGATAATATAATCGTACTCCCATGAGTTGTTCGCTTTCTTCAGGAGTTGTTGTATTTCTTCTTCGGTATAATGGTCGGCCGACTTGATTTTACTTAATTCCCCCATTACGATTCACCGTCCTTGCTGATAAGATAATCCAGACCGTCGTTACATTTATTGATTACCGTGCGCTTGCTGATGCCATACTTCGTACATACTTCTTCTATTTTATATCCGCGGACGTACCGTAGCCAGATGATGTTATAAGTGAGATTGTCTTCGATTGAATTTACCAACGCTTTTCGATCTATATATTCGTCTATATTGTTAATATCGTTGTGTAAATAGGGGATAGCGGATAATTTTGCCGCCATCTGTTTGCGTTTCTGTTTCTGATCCATGGTATCGTTTCCCTTCTAGTTGTTAGCTAATACAGATTGATAATCGTCGTCGGTGCTAATGATGTCGACGATGACGCCAGCATCCAGCAGATGCTTGATAGGAATGGCCATCGCGCGACTGTGATATCCGCCCGATCTATTTTCGAACGGCGTGAACTGTGTATAGGTCTTATATCGGAAAATATTACGAATCATAAATGCATAGAGTTTCTTGCGGTCCATCGCGATAAGATGATGTGTAGACCGTTGATACGTAATAATAAAATCCGCTTTGCACACGAACGCCCAACCAGATTTTTTAGATTCTACGTTACTCGTGACTTCTATCATGGTGTTTCCGGTGTAGCGTTTATAGTTATCGTATTTCGCTTCGAGTTTAAGTGATTCGCTTTCGTCGTCGACCAAAAAGTCTATATCTTGTTTCTGATATTTTCTTACTCTTGATACGTCCTGTATGTCGGTGTCTTTGTATCCACACCAAAGAAGATAATCATATAAAGCTGTTTCGCCCGGCTTACCGCCGTCACGGTTAAATCGTACTGTTGTTTCCATAAATGTACTTCCTTTCGATTTTCAGATATGGCTTGCGCCGCGAAGGAATTTATTCCTTCTATCGAAGGAATTACCGAAAACGATATAGCTTTTACACATATTAAAATAAAAAAGACTACCGATTTTTTTATCAATAGTTTATAATAAGAGTAATGTGTAGATTTGGAAGGTGATCAAATGCCAGTACACGGAAACAATAATTTAATTTCGTCTCGAAAATCAAAGCAAGATGAATTTTATACGCAGTTGACAGATATCGAAAAAGAGTTATGTCATTATAAAGAATATTTTAAAGATAAAACGATTATGTGCAATTGCGACGATCCATTCGCGTCGAACTTCGTACGATATTTCATACTGAATTTCGAAACGTTCGGATTGAAAAAATTAATCGCGACGTGTTATCAAAGCAACGATATAAATCTATTTACGTCGAACGAATCAGAAACATCTATTTATATGGTTTATACCGGAACAAAAGATGGAAATCCAATTCATTCATTAGACGACGTCGAGATAACGGCAGAACATTTAAAAGGCGACGGCGATTATAAATCAGAAGAATGCGTCGCGTTGATGAACGAATCGGACATCGTAATAACGAATCCTCCATTTTCGCAAATGAAAGAGTACCTTCCGTTTCTCTTGAAACATAAAAAGCAATTCATTATATTAGGAAACACGAATCATATCACATTAAAAGAATTAACGCCCGTATTTTTATCGGAAGAATGTTGGTTTGGATATACGTCGGGACACTTTTGGTTTAAAGTACCGAGTTATTATGAACCGAAGAAGACGGATTATAAAGAAGATGAAAGCGGACAAAAGTGGAGACGAATGGGTAATAGCTGCTGGTTTACGAATATCGATATATCGCGGCGTCATGAACGATTGATTCTATACGAAAAATATACTCCGGAGAAATATCCAAAATACGATGACTATAACGCGATTGAATGCGGCCGATATGCCGAAATCCCACAAGATTACGACGGAATCGTCGGCGTCCCCGTCTCGTATATGACGCATCATTGTCCAGAACAGTTTGAAATATTACGATTAATCACGCCAAAAATCGGCGGAAAATTAAAATATAAACGATTACTGATACGAAAGAAGGCAGAATAAATGAACATATATCCAAAAGAGATATCGATACGAGAACTTATCGAAGGATATGTCGATAACGACGAAGAAGGAGTCGTCGGATATGGCGGCCGTTTAAACATTCGACCGAAATATCAACGTGAATTCGTATATAACGATAAGCGTCGCGACGCCGTTATTAATTCTGTCGCGAATCGATATCCGATTAACGTCATGTATTGGGCGAAGATCGGCGACGACGAATACGAAGTTATGGATGGACAACAACGTACGATTTCTATCTGTCGATATATAACGGGTGTTTTCGCCATCGAATATAAATATTTTCATACGCTGCCGAAAGACAAACAAGACGAGCTGTTAAATTATAAATTGTTAGTCTACATATGTGAAGGTACGGAGTCAGAAAAATTAGCGTGGTTCGAAATCGTTAATATAGCCGGATTGGCATTAACGAAACAGGAATTACGAAATATCGCGTATACCGGTACGTGGTTATTCGACGCGAAACGACATTTCTCTAAAAAATTGTGCGCGGCGTATCAATTATCGAGTGATTACGTCTCCGGCGCTGTCGATCGTCAAGAATTTTTAGAAGCCGCGCTAAAATGGATATCGAACGAGCATATCGAAGATTACATGGCGAAGCACCAGCACGACGCGAACGCGAACGAACTCTGGTTATATTTTCAGTCCGTCATCAACTGGATACAAGTCGTCTTTCCCATTAAACGCAAAGAAATGAAATCGGTCGATTGGGGAATCTTGTATAATGAACATAAAGATGAATCTTTCGATAGCGCCGCGCTGGAAACAAAAATCGCGCAACTTATGATGGACGACGACGTTACGAAGAAGTCCGGTATATATCCATACGTCATCACAAACGACGAAAAGTATCTGAACATACGCGCGTTTTCGCCCGCGATGAAGCGCGCCGCGTATGAACGGCAAAAAGGCGTCTGCCCTATCTGTAAGAAACATTTCGAGATAGATGAAATGGAAGGCGACCATATTACGCCGTGGTCGCAGGGCGGTAAGACAAACAAAGAAAATTGTAAGATGCTATGCAAAGAATGCAATAGAAGGAAGTCAGATATATAAAAAATAGGCGGCCGCCACGGTCGCCTGTTTTTTATATAGATTATCTTATTTCTCCTTGCGCTAATCCAAACACTAGCGTCTTAATGGCCAATACGATATTATCCAAACTGATATCCATCAACTGATATAACGTATCCGAAGCACGCGATACGAGTTCTTCCATTTGTTTTTGGTTATTTAGAATCGGATTGCGTGTCGACTTCCACGTCGTGACCGTCGTATACAGCAGATATACAACGAATTGCGCTTCATCGTTAAATTCTAATACACTAAAAAACTCATCTTTCTGATTCTTCTTGTACTCATTCCAGTTAATAATCATTTACATACTTCCTTTCATAGTTAAAGTGACTTTTTATTATACCATAGATGCGTATTTCGTCGTATACCCAACGCTAATAATTATTTGTAAAACAGTGATTCCAGCAGTTTATGTTGCGCCGTCATATAGAAATATATAATAACGATGAAGACAGTAATCAGCGCGGCACCAACTATCGACTGCGTTACGACCGTCAGTGCATTATATACGTGTATCACGAAGGAAACACCGCCGTCGCATTATATCCCATAATATCGGTTCCTTTCTGCGTTACGCCAATAATTGCCGTACGACTATGTATTTGTTAATCTTATTGACGGCGTGATTCATGTTGTCGCCGGTCGATTCTGCTACGTAGGTAGCCATTTCATGTATATAGTTCACATTGAAGTCCGCGCTACATTCTATACGGCGGTCTATATCCTGAAAAACGTCTTGATACGTCATATTACATGCCTTCTTTCGTGAATTCATCTATCTTGTCGATAAATTGCTGTTGATACAAAGATTGTCTTTCTATGGCCGCCGCCAGTTCTTCTAATCGGTCCGCTAATACGTTCAGGTCGTCTACCAGCTTACATTGTTGTTCTGTCATGAATAATCAATCCTTTTCGTTTGTGATATAGTACGCGCCGCGTTTGGCGTTTCTACTTATATATTACCTATGAATTACACTAATTACGTATAAGTTTAAAAAAGTTGTAAATACGGTAAATTCTATGCGGCCTTCGTAATCGTAATATTCATCTGACCGCAAAGGTAATCCAGCGCGGTCTGCATTCCGCAATCGAGCTGATACATGACGATATCGATAAAGCTGGCGCCTTTTTCGTACATATTGTTGAAGTCGCAGCTAGAACTACCGCAGAAGTAACGATAATAGCCGTCAGCGCACTTTATAATAGAAGCGGAAGGACTATGGTCGTCGTGGAATATACAAGCGAAATTACGCGGATTATTGATATTCAGGAAAGAAGAGAAATCTATCTGTTTGATGTAGCTGATTGCTTCCTGTCGCGTCAACATCTTCGGAGCTTCGACGGGAATATTGAATGACACGGCTTGTTTAGTTTCTTTCGTTACGTCTTCGACTTGCGGTAACATAGCCAGCAATTCATTGATATCGTAGCGTACCGGATTGGCTTCTACTAGTGTTACATCGTAATGATAGTTATTCGTTCCGTCGGTCTTGAAATAATGGCATTCCGGAAGACGAAGTAGTCTGGAAGTGTCGCCGGTTACTTTATGGTCGGCCGTCGGTACCAAAGATAACATCGCGATCGACAATTGCTTATATTGTTCTTTCGTACAGTCGTTGATGGAATAAATAATCTGATAGCCGTTTCTGGTATCTACGACGGCCGTCGGAGTAGGTAACTGTTTAAACATAGTATCCATGAAAGCTTTCTTGCGTTCCTTGACGATTTTCTTCGCGGCGTATTTCGCGCCGGTATCCGTATCGCCTAAATCGATGTCGTACGCGATATTCGTAAGCTTAACGATATCTTCTGATTTACGCGAATTGCCGTTAGACTGGTTCAGCAAATAAAATACATTCGTATCGTCGGCGTCTTCAGGACTATCTATACGGTTACAGCGTCCGTCGTTGATACTGTACAGTTCTGGTTTACCGTTCAGTACGTATTCATTGAAAATACTTAATTTGTCGGCGCCGGCTTCTTTTGTCGTAACATTCAGTATTTTCGACATTTTGGCGTCAAAAGCTTCCTGGTCTTCATCCGATATGATATCTACGTCGATTGATTCTTCCGGTTCCAATCCAAAATAACACACGTTGTAGTAATACGTAAGTTCAGCAGCTTCTTCCGGTGAGATATGCTTATCGATGATGTCTTTGAACATCCAGTAGCACGTAAGAGAAAGCGTGCTGCTTCCGTTACCGATAGCAATCAGCGGATTCAAGAAGAAACGCGTCACTTTATCGCTACCCATTTTACCTACGAATTTAGCTAAGATGTTCATTTTTATCAGCTTATTCACGAAATCGGAAGAAGAACGCGATTTACCGTTGAATTCGCAAATAGAGTAAATCTGAGCGAGCGAACTAGCCGGTACTTTCATGTGTTTATGTTTATCGTATACGCAGACGTAATTATTGGCGTCGATAGAAGCGATAAGATCCATGATGCGTCCTTTTTCCGTCGCGTTGAAATCCATCGACATAATGCTTTTGGCGTCGATATAGAAGCTGACGCGGCTACGACGCGGCCATAACTTATATCGTTTATTATTTACGTTAAACAGTTCATGCTTTTCTTCGCGAACCATTCCGTGTGCAACCGTAATCTTTGTAACTGAAGAATCTATCATCATCTAATTATCCCCTTTCGATAAAAAACATATTAAGTTACGAATCATATCGTATTGTCTTCTGTTGATATTCGTCATCTTGAAGTCGCGCGTAAGAAGTCCGTGCTTTATCAACTGCTTGTACATCTTCACGGCCGTACGTTCCGTCTTGAATCCGGCGGCTTCCATGAATTCGTCCATCGTCGTCACGACTTTATATCTTCCGTAGTAAATATCGCCAGTCTCATAATCTGTATTACCTAACATATCGACATATCTGCCACCGTGTTCGTATCCACATTCATGTACGAAGCTCCGGTATCTTTCTAATTCTTCCATCTAATCATCCTTCCTAGTGAGGGTACATTTACCTACATATTCCGTTCAAAAAGTGCAGGTAAATGTACCCTGGGCTTAAAGTGCTACAAACGGCTTAGTTATCACGTTTATAGGCTATTTTTTGTCGAATTTCTGCGAGTTTTATATATATATAAGTATAACTCGCGAAGCTGTGTAAGATAAAAAGTACGTGACGGTCTTGAAAAGATATAAGTCGCGCCGTTTTTGTCTTCCGATAATACATTACCTATTCTTATGTCTTATACCGAAGAAAAATAAAAATTTATTCTAGATTTATAATTTAAGTTCCGTAGATTCTAAGAAAGTGAACCGGGGTAAAGAAAGAGTAGGCGGCGCCACCTATTAATCTCTAAACCCCGGTTGTTTTCGTACTTTCATACTATTTCTTCATTTCTTTGGCTACTTCGGCAAGTCCTCTGGCTAATTTCGATTTATCGGCGTTCGTGATAATTGAGATCGTTTCGGCAAGATCTTCAATCATACTTTCCACCGGTATCAATTCTTGGTCGCCGTACCGAAGCCACGTCACATACATAAAGGCCAGTTTCTGCACGCGCGAATCAGTTCTTACGAACATATCCAGATAACCGTAACACATTTCTTCATACGTCACCATTGTCTTCATCTTCTTTCGTATATAAAAAAGTTTATAATTACCCTATTTTATCATATCATAAAATAGGTGCGCGCGTCAACACAAACGCAAAAAAAGTACGTCAAAAGTGCATCTTAAGCGTCACTTAAGCAAATCAGATTATTTCTCGATTTCTCTGCCTGCGCGCTTGTGTTTACGTTATGTGTCCATTACGGGTGGTATATCGTTAGCCCCTTTATAACGCACGCACGTTGCTTTCCTATGCGTAATACGCGATAATAATAGCAGGATTGTTACCGGTATCTAAGGATTTGATACTATGACAAACAAAAAAAATAACGGCGTACAAAATATACGCCGCAACTACGTTACGAAAGATGGTACTGTAAAAACCTACAACTATACGCGCGTCACCGTGAACCGGTCGATACCGACCATGTGCGATTACGCAGAAAAGCTGCTGAAGTCTCGCTGTGACTGCAAGGAAGCGACGAAACAACAACTACTGGGCGTTCTGGAGCGGCATATCCGCCCTGTATTCAACGATATCAGTATCGGCGACGTCATTCCAGACGATCTGCAGCTATTCCTGAACGAATCGGAGAACAGTCAGCATCAGATAAAGCAAATCTTTACGACGACGTTCCGCGCGGCCGTCATGAACGGATACATCGACCGCGACACGTCGTATGGCTTAACGCTACCCCGGTATAAGAACGGCGAACCGATAGAACGCAAAAAAGAACGCCAGATGCCAACTAGACAACAACTGGATACGTTCTCCGCCGTCGTACGTGAATCGAAGCTGTCGCTGACCTACGCCGTGATACTGCAATTCTGTACCGGTCTGGATCGCCGCGAAACGTTAGGTCTGAAGAAAACGGACTTCAATCTGGACGACTGTTATATCGACGTACAACGCAGTTGGTCGAAAGACGTCGTGAACGGCGGCTTCCATATCTGCGGCCTGAAGAACAAATATCGGTATCGGCGCGTATACTTCCCGAAAGAGTTAGTTCCTGCGTTACGAAAAGCATTCGCGAGGACGAAGTCAGAATGGTTCGCTCCGTGCCGGAACGGTAAACAACCGATTGACGGCGACAACTACTCGAAACGGTACTTCGTACGTATGGCGAAGGAAGCAGGAATAACCGTTCCGTTTTCTCCGCATATGGCGCGGCATATCTACATAACGAACGCCATTGACCAGCACGTACCGCCGACGGAAATCATGAAGCAGGTCGGCCATAGTGACTTACGTATGATTATCGAAGTATATACGCACTACATACGCAACGATAAGCCGTCGCCGGAGATGGAAGCTTATATGTCCACACAAGTACAAGATTTCGTAACGCAAAAAAGCGATTCACCGACAAATAATATCATTTACGGGGATTTTAAACGCCGCGTAATTTGACTTTTTTGTCGTCAAAAAACGGGTAAAAATCCAATGATATAATTTGTCGATAAATCGCTTCGTAATGCGTGGTGGAGATAAGCGGGATCGAACCGCTGACCTCTTGAATGCCATTCAAGCGCTCTCCCAGCTGAGCTATACCCCCATGATATCCGTTACTCAAATATAGTACCATAAATATTTTGAAAATGCAAGATTAGGGAACTGACAAATTTATCAAATACAAACGGCGCGTCCAGTGTATTACGGACGCGCCATTTGGCTTACATATGCCTAAAATGTCACAACGAGCAACATCTTAAATTGTTCTTTACCAAACACCGCATGAGGATGTCCAGCGGGCATGACGATGGAATCGCCTTGATGTAATTCATAAACCGTGCCGTCAATGGTAATTTCTCCCGTTCCATCGAGGCAGGTAACGAAGGCATCGCCTTCCGATTGATGGGTACTGATTTCTTCCCCCTTATCGAAGGAAAACAGCGTAATGCTGACCGCTTTGTTTTGAATCAGTGTCTTGCTGACTACCTGACCTTGCTGATACGTTACTTCGTCCTTAAGGGCCAATACTTCTGCTTTGCGTATATTCTTCATGTTTCCACTCATCGTATGATACCTCCTGGTCATTTTTTCTCTTCTGGCTTTATCATACTCTATCGAATACATAAAATCGATTGTAATTACAACAGATTTCACAAAATTCAGTTTGTTGTTGTTTCACTGGCCTTGATATATTTCACTAGTGCCGTATGAAGTTTGGTAGGCTCAATAGGCTTCGTCAGTCTGGCATTCATACCTGCTTCAATACAGACCCGTTCTTCTTCATCCAACGCATTAGCTGTCAGTGCTATAATCGGGATAGACTGGGAGTCTCCACGGTTATAGGAACGGATTTTCATAGTCGCTTGGAGACCGTCCATGACAGGCATACGGATATCCATCAATATAGCCGCCAATTCTCCTACCTCCGATTCTACATATTGCTGCACAGCTTCTTGACCATTTTTGGCACAGATGACTTCCATAGCTTTGTTTTCCAGCATGAATTTTGTGATTTCGAGGTTTAATTCATGGTCATCGCAAAGCAGGATTTTTTTGTGCTTCAGGATAGAAAAATCTGTCGAAATTGCCTTATTCAGGAGTTTCCGCTGTTCCGGAGTAGCTATATCATAGATGAGGGAAACTTTAAATGTAGTTCCCTGACCGAGCTGGCTGTCGCACTCAATCGTACCGTCGAGCATATCGACGAGGCGCTTAACAATATATAAGCCTAGTCCCGTTCCATTCGATGCGACGTATTGAGAGTTTTCCTGTTCGAATGGCAGATACATCTTATTCTGGAACTGGCGGCTCATACCGCAACCGTTATCGCTGATCGTATAGATATGTTGGATATGCTGTTCGTCGATTTTTTCCACATCGGTAATAAATTCGACTTTCCCATTTTCCGGAGTAAATTTGACGGCGTTAGATAAGAGGTTCACTAAAATCTGCGTAACATGTCCTTTATCCATGATGACACATTCATTTTTGCAGCGGTTAATCCGATGTTCAAATACAATCTTTTGCTCCTCTGCCTGCAAGAGTATCATGTCTTCGACATCACGGATAAGCTGTTCCTCCATGACCGCTTCTTTCTTGGGCTTGACTTTGCCACTGTCAATCATACTCGTATCGAGGACATCCTTCAATATACCCAAAAGGTATTCCCCAGAGTCCTGAATCTTACGTAAATTGGAACAGATTAGTTTCGAAAGATCTGGCTGATCCAAAATGATGTACGTCAATCCCAGGATGGCATTCAATGGCGTCCTCATGTCATGGCTCATGCGCGAAAGGAAGCTGTTCTTTTCAGCATTGGCTTTTTGGGACCGTCGCAGAGCCTGCTCTATCGTCTCGATTTGGCGCTGGTCTGAACGCTGTTTCGTCGTATCGACAAATGTCATGACCAGTCCCAGTATCTTATTGCCTTCGGCACGATACGGCGATATGCGCAGAAAATAAGGTTTACCATTCACCGATACGACATCCCGTTCGATAGCCACGCGTGTCGTCAAGACCTGCTGAGACAGGCGGATCAGGTCGACATTCATGAAATTGTAAGCGATATACTGAAGCGGCCGGCCAACATCCTGATGTAGGACGTTAAATTCTTCCGTGATGTAATTCGTAAATTTACGTATATGCAGGTTCGCATCAATAAACATAATACCAATAAGCGTCGTCGATAGGAAGTTATTCATATCATCGTTTAGACCGGCCAATTCATTCACCTTCTGTTGGAATTCCGAATTGACCGTATAGAGTTCCTCGTTGACCGACTGCAGTTCTTCATTGGAACTTTGTAATTCTTCATTTGCTGTGAGCAGTTCTTCATTGGCTGCCTGTAGCTCTTCGTTGACCGATTCCAGTTCCGTAATCGTGTGCTTGAGGTCATCCTGAGTCTTGTGCAGTTCCTGTTCCAAATCGGCTATGCGCTGGGCTGCTACGCGATCAATATCATAACGGACAACCGAATCCGGTAAAACCGGTTGCTGATGCTGTGTTGTAATCGCCGCCGCTACCAAGCCGGACGGTTCTTCAAATCGATCTCTGATAGGCAGTACTGTGAGACTAACCAATTCTTTCGTTCTTTCGCCGTTGACCCAAATATCTGCATAGGTGAGGCGTTTTTGCTGTTCATGGGCTTGTTTAAGCGCTGTTGATAAAGGAATGCGCAAATCTGCTGTGATTAAAGTAAAAATATCGGCCGTAAACGATCCTGGCGGCATATGGATAAAATTGGAACAATCCCCAAAAAGATGCTTGACTTCGTTTTTCTCATTGACAAGGATACAACTGGGCATAAAATTTTCCAACGCCTTTAGATATAGGTCAAGAGGTCGGATGTCGTCCTCGGGTATGACAGAAGATGACTCGGCCAGCATTCCTGTATTGGAAAGGAGCGGCATGGAATACGGCGCTGATATCTTGAGTGGTGCCTTGCCCTCAGCATTATGGCGGAAGATTTTTTCCTGTGGACAGACCGGCAGAAACACATCTTCATAACGGTTATTTATCGCCTCGGATTTGCCCAGAAACAGGAAGCCTTCATTCTTCAAGGCCATGTGAAAGATGCCGAATAAATCTTTTTGCAGAATGGGCTGGAAATAAATCAACAAATTTCGGCAGCAAATCAAATCGAGGCGGCCAAAAGGTGGGTCCTGAAATACATTGTGCGGTGAAAATATAATCAACTTGCGCAACTCATGGTTCACGGTATATTTGTTGTTTTTCTTCGTAAAGAATCGACTCAGACGACTGATGGAGACATCTTCTGCTATGTTTTCTCCATAGACGCCTTTGCTGGCAAAACCGATAGAATCCGTATCCAAATCTGTCGCAAAAATTTTGACAGAAAGTTTAACGTTCATTTCTTCCATGACTTCCATGAACAACATGGCAACAGAGTACGCTTCTTCCCCTGAAGAACAACCGGCTACCCAGACGCGGATGTCATCATTTTCGTGAGAACGATGTGCACTTACAATAAGACGGACAGCCCGCTCTTTCAATGTTTCAAAATAATCCGGATCCCTGAAGAAACTCGTGACGCCAATCAGGACTTCCCGCGACAGAATTTTTGATTCTTCCGGATTGGACGCCAGGTAATCTACGTATTTTTCCAAGCTGTCTTTATGATTGACGACCATACGCCGTTCAATGCGCCGCAGGATGGTCGTCTGTTTATAGTACGTATAATTGACATTAGAAACACTTTTTAATATGGAGAAAATTTTGGACAACATCGTTTCGTCACTCGGTGCCAGCCCCTCGCCATTTTCGTTGGCCCTGGCAAAGAGCGATGCCGCAATATGGGGCATTTCCTCGGCAATTTCACCAGGAGACAGAACCAAATCGGCGAATCCAGTGGCCAATGCACTCCGGGGCATGCCATCGAATTTGGAACTTTCCGGACTTTGCACGATGATGACGCCATTTTCTTCCTTGATTGATTTTATGCCATTCGTACCGTCCGATCCCGTGCCCGATAAGATGATAGCTACGGACTTATTGGCATAAGATTTGGCCAGCGATCGAAAAAATACATCAATAGGATGATTGATGATGCCTTTATCATATCGGGACAGGAGCAAACGGCCCCCCTGGAGTTCCATATTATATTTGGGTGGAATCAAGTAAATCTTATTCTTCTCAATGACTGCATCGTTATGTGCCTGCAGTACAGGCATTTTAGTATGTTTACTGAGTATCTCACCAAGCAGACTTTTATAGTCTGGCGACAGATGCTGGATGATGACGTAAGTCAATCCGGTGTTATTCGGTAGGTAACGGAGAAATTGCTGTAACGCTTCCAGTCCTCCTGCAGAAGCCCCAATGCCGACGACGGCACGCGGCGCTGTATCAGATTTCTTTGTAATGTCTAAGCCCATGGCAGTTCCTTCTTCCTTTCAAGGTATGATATTTCATGGTGAATTCAGTTTTATTCCAGTATTGCCTCATAAATCATAGCAGGGATACTGCCATAACTGCAAGTTTCAAAATCATCAGTCTGAAACGTATTGACTTGACCGGGAACATTGGGTTCGTGAATTCGATTTGTCAACAGGATTATCGCCAAGTCATGGCGAGGATCAATGATGATATCCGTACCTGTCCAGCCAGTATGGCCAAATGCTTCATCGCCGGCATAGGGACCAAATTCCCAAATGCGCTCAGGCAGCCCGCCTATATTCCAGCCCAAACCAAAACGGGGATTGCCATCACCAGGCCGGGTATAACGGCTTACGATTCTAGCCGAACAGAGGCGATACTCACCATACCCTCCTTTGTTCAGCAGGAGCTGTGTCAGTACTGCCAGATCCCGGGCCTGCGAAAACAGGCCGGCATGACCGGACACACCGCCCATGGAATACCAGGCATTTTCATCATGGACCTGGCCTTGCAGCGTATCCGTACGGATACCAGGGAACCAGACCATGCCGCTGCGCGTATTGCCACAAGGTTCGGTAGCAGCCATATCTTTTGGCAGGAAACCTTTCTGCAGGGGATTGAACGCAGTGCGGGTCAAACCCAGAGGCTGGTAGATAGTTTGTTCCACGTAGTCATCCAGACGTTGTCCCGTAATCTTTTCAATGACCGTCCCCAACAGCATGTAATCCGTATCACTGTACAAAGTCTTCGTTCCCGTCGGGTAGACGAGCGGGACCTGATTCAGCAATTGTTCTGTTCTCACCCTATCCAGCGAATATAACGGCCCGGATTGGGGTTTATAAAAGAAGGCCGATGGTGAAAATCCCGCCGTATGGGCCATGACATCACAAAGCCGGATGCGTTCGCGGCCACCGCCGGTAAACTGCGGCAGGTACTTACACACGAGGTCAGCCGGATTGACGCGGCCTTCCTCGGTCAGCTTCATAAACGCCAATATGGTCGCATACATTTTTGTATTGGATGCCAAATCAAACATAGTATGTACCGTCATAGGCTGGCGCCATCTCTCTGGCAGCAAGCGTTCCCGGTCATATTCTTTGGCCCAGCCATAGGCGCTTTCTTTGATAATCTTACCGCGATAGGTAACGAGCAGCACCGCACCGGGAAACCCATTAGCTACATCGCGAAGGATAAGATTATCTACTTTATCCAGTTTTTTCTGGGAGATACCCACATCTTTAGGTTGTCCCGTCGTCAAGGTCGGATAGGGAATACGCGCTTCGATCCAGCCCTGTTGAGGTTCTACATCCAAGACCTTGAACGTATTATCGCCGGTCTGTGTCATCTTGCCGATATCCAGCGTCTCCTGACCGTCAGACCTGGCTAAAACACCCTTCAGTTCTATGGGGCGACCGTTAACAAAAGCTTTAGCCGCTGTAGCACCATGATTTATCAAATGAATGGTACCTTGTCCCCCATAGGCACGAAATACGCGGCGATTCCGTGCTTGGAGGCCGTCCGTAGGGTTAACATCCGGAAAATGGCTGTCAAACTGGGATATTCCTGCAGTCGTTGGTAATGCCTGTACAGAACCGGTTGCCAGCGTCACCAAAGACAAGCCCAAACAAGCTGCCAAGGCAAACGCACGCCACCATGGTATCATGAAAATCTCTCCTTTGTGTGTAATACAAATATTGTACCATATTTTAAGCCATTTCCACGTGAAAACGAGACACATTTTTTGCATTTTCATGCATAATTGCGTCTTGTTATGATTTAATTGTCATTCTCGAGGAATTGTTCCAGCGTATGTCGCAGCTGCAATGGATCGAGAGGTTTTGTAATGTGCTGATTCATGCCGACACGCCGGCAATGCTCTACGGCTTCTGCAAAAGCATCCGCTGTCATAGCCAATATAGGGATGGTGACTGCGTCGGGCCGCGGCAAGGCACGAATACGTTCCGTCGCTTCATAACCATTTAAAAGGGGCATCTGGATATCCATGAGTATGCAGTCGAATCCGCCCACAGGAGAAGTACTGAAAACTGCCACAGCCCGTTCACCATTTTCCGCATGGACGACAGTCAAGCCGAAATTCTCCAATATGCGCTTGGCAATTTCCGTATTGATTTCGTTGTCTTCCACAAGAAGTACTCTGCCACGAAGAGCTGCCGGCAAATCAGTGTTCGGTTGCACAGCATGTTCCTTTACCGCATAAGCCGGATCCCTATCCGCATCGGGAAAGGGAATTTCACAATGGACACACGTCCCCTGTCCCATCTGACTTTGTACAGTAAGAGTACCACCCATGAGATCGACAATATGCTTGACGATGGAAAGGCCCAGGCCGGTACCGCTCAGGCCTTGCGGCCGAAGGGGATTATCGTGTTCCTGTGTAAAAGACTCGAACATCCGCTGTTGGAAAGCTTCACTCATACCAATGCCCGTATCCGTCACAGAAAAGGCGAATATGATACGGTTATCCGGTAAATTCCGTGAGTAAGACGTGTACGTCACGATACCACCTGCAGGCGTATATTTGACAGCATTGGAAATGATGTTCAATATAATCTGATTGATACGTATCTTGTCTGCTACCATGGTCCCGACATGCTGCAGCCGCGGTGAAACGATGAAAGCAACCCCTTTTTGAGCACACAGCGGTTCGAACATGTTGCGGATATGATCCATGTATTCCGTATAGGGATAGACTTCCGGATTCAGTTCAATTTTGCCGCTGTCGATTTTAGATATATCGAGGACATCGTTAATCAAGCTGAGGAGAAATGCATTGGACGTACGGATATTTTCCAAATCGTGTCGCAACCGTACTGTGTCCCCCATATCTTCCAAAGCAAATTCAGTCATATTGCTGATGGCGCTGATAGGCGTACGGATATCATGGCTGATGCGGGATACAAAATCATTTTTCGCCCTATTGGCCTGTTCTGCCGCTTCCAAAGCTGCCTGTGTCTGGCGGAGCCGCTGTTGTTCTTGTTCGTAAGCTGCAGTAATATCCGACTGGATGACTAGGATATCCCCTGTTTGTTGGTTCAGCCAGTTATATTGAATTTGCCGTAACGTCGTGCCGCCATTTTCCGTATATTGATATGAAAAGGCATATTCTCCTTTATCGTTCAATTCAGTTTCCAGATTTTCCAAAGCGGTACATCGATCAAAATGTTGCCATTCCTGCTGATTGATAAACAAATCTCGTACATGGATCCGCCATTCTTCACAGTCTACCTTTTGGCGGGGTTTCATATCGGGAATGGATTGCTGAATGTTTTGATACTCGAATGTATGCATTTGAACATTGAGTATACCGATATAATCGAACATTTCCCTGGTGATGACATCAATGATAGCTTCCGTTTTTTTCCGTTCCGTAATATATACGGAATTAGTCAGGCCCTCAATATCACCAGTAACCGGATTCTGTACCATGTTTAAAAAAGCTTGGATCCATTGTACTTCACTCGACCTTAGGCAAATGGGAAATTCGGCCGCTAATTGGGTCTTACCATTACGGAACGCTTCTATAGCAGAGCTGCAGGTATATTGCGCAGCAAAAGCACGGCGAATCGATTCATCGGGAATCGCCGCTGCTATCCGTTGGAGCAGGCCGTCTACAGTTCCATCAGCCTGTAATGTAAGGACGATAGGATCTGAACTCTTGCCGTTGCCGCACCAGTTTTTTGTCAGATTGACCTGGAATGTTCCCAAGGAATCGACACTTTCTTCTGCCAACTTTCGATACATACGGGCATATTTCTCTTTTTCCAGCTGCTGCATCGTCATATCCATAGCGATGCCATAGACTGTGCGGACCTGACTGACTTCATCAAAGACAGCTTGGCAGCGGATCTGATAGTATCTCGGTTCTTGTAATTGAATGGTATGAGACCAGAAAGAACAAGACGCTTTGGCAGCCCCTTGGTCGATTTCCCGGTACATACGCAAAAACTTTTCCCGATACGGTGCCATGACATAAGGAGCCAACCACTCCGGCCCATTCTCAATGACCAGAGGAAGTCTCATTTGATGACACAGGATTTTCGTATAACCGCTATCCATCATATGGATGCTCTTCGTCGTGATATCATACTGCCAAACAACCAGTCCGATTGCTTCACAAGCCATTTCATACATGATATGACTCCGGCGAAGCTGGATTTCTCCTTCCATTTTAGCAGTAATATCGGACAGACAGGAAAAAGCCATGACTCCATCTGAACGTTCAATGGTTCGCGCTTCCAACTGATACCAACAGGGCTGGTCACTTCCCTGACGATAAAACCGGAATACTTCCATCAAATGCTGCCCAGGCAGATGGAGCTGCTGCTCAAAAGTATGGATAGCCGGCCGGTCATCAGCATGGATTTGCCGGGCCAGAGAATATTTCTGTTCATCCTTATACCCCTTTGGAAGTCCCAACAGCTCCCGCGTATGGGTATTTTCGATATGTAGGAGTGTCTGACCGTCTTTAAATAGTTGTACACCCACACCGACAGGAAGATTATTGATGATTTCCTGCAGCGCTGATTTATCGAATTCCAGATCTTGCCGTTTTCGTTGCTGCTCTGTCACATCGACGGCATAAATTACGACCGCATCATGGCCAAACCATTGTATAGCGTAACAATCGATGCGGAACCACTTGTCAAAATGTTCGACATAGCACATGTCGCCATGGAAACGGCGCTGCACGATTTTGGGGACAGAGCACCAGGGGCACGGCGAATTCCGTTGGCAGAACAATTCATAGCATTTATGACTGCTGTAGTCCACGACATCAGCAGCAACACCTTGCAATGCCAAATCATTGGCATACAAAAGTTCATGGGACTTCTCGTCGATAACGTAAATGATACCATTGAAATGATCGATGATATCGGCAAATTTTTCCGTTTCAGCAGACGTATTCTGAAATATGACCATCAGTAAAGGATTACCCAGCCACGTGCCGATAATCCTCATCTTAGCATGAATCCAGATGAAGCCGTTCTTTTTATGATAAATGCGGTACGTGAGATCGGCGTCATGCCGTCCCTCCATGCAAGAATTAATAGATGACGTCACATAGTCACGATCTCCCGATACGACCATGACAATTGCATCTTGACCAGCCTTGGCCACATACTCGGCCGTCGTCATTCCAGACAATGTCGCCAATTGAGGCGACATATACACGATATTGAACTTCCCATCTATGATACGATAAAAAGCGAAATCTCCCGGAACAGATTGAATGATGCCATTGAATACATGTTGATTAATTTCCATAATCACAGCTCCTCCGCAGTGCAGTCTGTGCGTACGTTTTATTACATGTAAATTCGATAACTATATATTAATAAATATTGTACAGCATATAATTTGAAAATACTATTGTCATTTATATTATATTTTATTAATCATTCTATGTAGTAATATATAGATTTGATAGAAGTTCGCCTATTTTATCCTGTCCCAAGTGCAGTATAATATAAATAGTCATAAGCAAACTAGGTATAGCCCACAGAATTTTCGGGCACTTAAAAGGAGGAACCTAAAATGGATAGAACCGATATGCTGCACGTCATGTACGACAAAAAAGGCCCCAAAGTGGCGGCCGCCTTTACCAAACGGAATTTCGAAGCCTATTACTGTGCCACAAAAGAAGAAGCCCTGGAAAAAGCGTTGTCACTCATCCCTAAAGAAGACGTCATTTCCTGGGGCGGTTCCGTTTCCATCAACGAAATCGGTTTGCGCCCTTATGTATTGGAACACGGCTACAAAGTCATCAACCGTGACGATGCCAAGACTATGCCGGAACGGATGGAAATCATGCGCCAGGCTCTGCTTTGCGATACGTTTCTCATGAGCAGCAATGCGGCCATCGAAGATGGCCAATTATTCAATATCGACGGCAATGGGAACCGCGTAGCCGCCCTGTGTTATGGCCCCAAACAGGTCATCGTCATCCTCGGTATGAACAAGGTCATGCCTAATGTCCACTCTGCTATCGACCGGGCCCGGTCCGTCGCAGCACCTATCAACATCCAGCGTTTCGGCGTCAAGACGGCCTGTGCAACGACGGGTATGTGCGTCGACTGCATCAGCCCTGATTGCGCTTGTTCTCATTTTGTCCTGACCCGTTTTTGTAAGTTGACCAGTCGAATCAAAGTAATCCTCGTCGGCGAAAACCTGGGATACTAATACCAACGCAGCAGAAAATAAATCACAAAATAACAAAGCCGGTAACTCCCACTATGGGAATTATCGGCTTTTTATGTCTTATTTTAAATGAGCATCCAAGAATGCGATGATTATCGTCATCACTTCAGGCTGATTCCAGTACACACCGGCATGATCGGCTCCCCGCACGACGTAGCGCGTCGACTCGACGCCATGGTCCACCAAGGCCTGATGAAGAATTTCGGTCTGGCTCGGCGATACCAATACATCTTTATCGCCATGCATGAGCAGGAACGGCGGCTCGTCACCAGAAATATAAGTCAGAGGATTGGCCGCCCTGGCTGTCGCAGCATTGGCAGAAACACTGCAGCCACGATGATTGGCAAATGTCAGTCCGTTGACGAACAGCGATTGCGAGGAAGATTCGCAGTCGTGCATTTGCTGGACCGCATCAGGGAAATCTGCATCTATCAGGTTCAGGTCTGACAAACCGTAGAGATCGATAACTGCACAGACAGCACTGCTCTGCTCCAGATTGGCCCCCTCTTCAAAGTCAGGATTGCCTATGGTCGTCCCAGTCAATGCCGCCAGATAACCACCGGCCGAATCGCCCATGACGGCGATTCGTTCCCCATCGATATGGAATTCATCGGCATGGGCCCGTAGGTAACGGATAGCTGATTTGACATCGGCTACGGCTTCCTTGTACGTGCCCTGGGGAATGATCCGATATTCAATGCAGGCTACGGCGTATCCTGCTTCGGCTATCTTCACACGCTGCTGAATATAGCGGGATGTATCATCATCAAAAAATCCACCACCAGGAATGAACACAACAGCCGGCAACTTGGCGGCAACTCGCGGCATGAGCACATCCATGGTCAATTCATATTTAGGAAATAGGATAGAGCGTTTAAACGTGATATGATTCGCCGCATCCACCAATGGAATCGTCACGGCGATTTCCAGTTCCCGGCTCGGCACCATAGGCGCTGCCGTTGCGGGTTTTTCCAATTTCATTCTCTCCCTCGTATAATATATTTGTAAGCAAGATTTCCGCCTTGCCTACACAGAAAAACTTCTAATGTGGAACTCCTGATGCTACAATTACTTTCAGAGACTTGTGGCCAAGGTTACGTCTTTTCTCTC
>Ga0163159_1000509_pt1 | contig 48100 bp, 57 predicted proteins | sample BioMet9_FD_108702 | JGI IMG/M metagenome (GOLD analysis project Ga0163159, IMG submission 108702) | Microbial communities from bioreactor (seeded with sewage sludge) at Lawrence Berkeley National Lab, California, USA - Biofuel... | ecosystem: Engineered > Bioreactor > Anaerobic > Unclassified ... | reverse complement strand
TTATTCAAAAATCATTGCAATATTATTCCCGCTGCTGTATACTTTTTTAAAATAACTGAAAGGCCGGATCATTATGGACAACAGTACCGAGAAGTCCCTGCTATATGATATAGCTATCGAATCTAAAATTTCTTCTTTTTCCGTTATTATTAATGATATCAGCACGCACGGCACTTCGTCTGTTTTCCGCCTGCTTTCGGATAACGGAATCAATGTCGGCATCATCCTGCAGCAGACTGTTGACGATCTCAGCAATATATCATTCACGGCTGCTTCCGGTGACTTCGGGCGGATTCTTTCACTGCTGAACGCAAATAAGGAGCATCTGCAGATTCAGCAGATCCTGTTTCTGGAGAACACTGCCATGATTTCGATTCTCGGCATCAGCATGATGACGAAGAACTCTGTCATCGCCAGGCTGTACGAATGCATGTTTCACGCCGATATCGACATCGTCATGATCTCCACCTCGGAAATACGTGTATCCATCCTGATTGACGAAAAGGATACAGACAAGGCTGTCCGGGCGATCCGCGAGGTTTTTCCGATGTAGCCTTTTCTGCCTCAGTCTTTCTTTTCGATGACGTCCCGGATGAGCCTGTAACACTTTTCCACGGAGGAAATCGACAGACGCTCTTCCGTCGTATGAATATCATACATCTGCGGCCCGAGGGAGATGCAGTCAGCTCCGCAAAGCTTCTCTTTCAGTATCCCGCACTCGACGCCGGCATGGATCGCCTTCATCTGCGGCTTTTTTCCAAAGAGCCGTTCATAGCTTTCTGCAAAGGAATCGCAGAGCTTTGAATCCTTCTGATAAGTCCAGCCGGGATAGTCTCCTGCTCTAGCCGAGCTTCCGCCTTTCAGGCGGATAAATTCCTCTGTTCTTCCGGCAAGATAATGCTTCGCACTCTCGCGGGAGCTTCTTACACTGAAGCTCATCCGGAGAGCATCGTCATCAAGCCGCATAATTCCCATGTTCTGTGACGTTTCCACCAGATCTGGAATATCCGCGCTCATCTTCTGAATTCCGTCCGGAATGTTCATCAACGTATCCAGGACAATATCCTGACTTTTTCCGGACAGCACCTGCATCGCCGCTGTCCCGCGCTCCGTGGCGGTAACGGTGATATTTCCGTCGCTTCCCGCGTATTCATCCCGGAGGATTGTCTCTTCCTTCATAATCATCCTGCAAAATGCTTCTTCCTGCCCTTGTCCGATTATGACAGACGCGGCTGTTCTCCTCGGAATCGCGTTGTCCTTCGTTCCGCCGCTTATCGATACGATCCGGAGCGGCACATCGTGTCCTGCCTCGAATAAGACCCTGGCAGCCGCCATATTGGAATTGGCCCGCCCTTTGTCGATATCATCACCGGAGTGCCCGCCTTTAAAGCCGCTGAAATCCAGGTCAAATAAAACACCTTCCGACTCCTCCCGCGTTACCGGCACCTCACATGTAAGCGTCAGGCCGCCCGCACAGCCCGCAAGGAAAACACCTTCGTCCTCCGAATCAAGATTGATCAGATTCCTGCCTTTAAGCGGGGAAACATCAAGTGCCGCCGCTCCAAGAAGACCGACCTCTTCATCTACTGTCAGCACAAGCTCCAGCCGTGGATGGGACAGTGTCTCATCCGAAAGGAGCGCAAGCCCGTACGCGGCCGCGATACCATCGTCGCCGCCGAGCGTCGTTCCCTCTGCCGTCACAAAATCTCCGTCCGGCACAAGCGTCAGGCCGTCCGTCAGAAAATCAATCTTCGTCTCCGGCGTTTTTTCACATACCATGTCCATGTGTCCCTGCAGAATCAGAGCCGGAACGTTTTCATAGCCGGAGGATGCTTCTTTTATAATGATCACATTGCCTGCGGCGTCTTTGTGGAATTCAAAGCCATGCTGACCTGCAAACTTTTCAAAATAGCCTGCGATCTGTGACGTATCTCCCGATCCGTGCGGGATACCGCAGATCTCTTCAAAATATTTCCAGACTGCTTTTGGCTCATAACGATCCAGTATTCCCATAATTTCCCTCTTTCTGCTTCCATTGCGAAGACTCTGTTATTTTACTGCATGATGATGCCGGATGATTCCGGCAGGAATGTACATCGCGGCTATAATCACAGCGGCAAGAACCGCGTAGCCTGCCAGATATCCGGGATTGCCCATGAACCCGGCAAGCCAGGCTAACGGCGAGCCGGGCGACGGATCATTCACGAACATATAATTTGCTCCGGTTGCTTTGTCGAACAGATAAATCGGCGGTATTACTGCACAGAAGAACACGAGTACCTTCCAGGCCGCGGTGAAACGCGGTTTTATCCCGCCGCGCACAAGCTGTGCAAGAACATACAGCACAATCAGGCTGTGGAAAACAAATCCGTGTATGCTGATGAAGCTTATGGCCGGATAGATTCCCCAGTCCGGAAAGACCAGCGCCATTGCCGTACCCGGCAGGCACGCCGCGAACAGTGTCTGTCCCAGCCAGTCCCATTCTGTGCATGCGTGAATCAGGCTTAAGTAGCCTGCAAGACTGCAGAGATGAAGCGGAAGCTCGTAAACGGAAAGGTGCCCGCATGCAATCAGATACAAAATACGCACCGCTTCCAGTGATACAAGCACGATGCCGATCGTAAGCACCTGCTTCTTCTGCCGCGCTTTGCCATGCTTCCGGAAGCAAAGCAGATATGCGGCTATGCCCGCGGCCATAATAATAAGCCAGATCACATGCGCACGGCTGTAGATCGCAAAGCCGACGCCCGCCGGCAGATCGCTGTCATATGTAAAGAAATACTTCATCCGTTCTCCTCTTCTGATTTGAAAAGGCAGCCCCTTCAGGCTGCCTTTCATTCCATATCAATATTCCGTCTGCCGCTCACCGAGCCGAAGCGGCGGCGTTATTCATCCGCTCAGGCGATAGCCTTGCGGGCGATAACGTGGCTGTAGCTCTTTAGTATTGCGGAAATTACAATGATCTGAACCGGAATCAGAATTGCTGTCTGTACTATCCGTGTTGCAAAGATCACCTTAAACGGCGATACATACAGGAAAGAGATCCAGTATGTGTTAAGCAGCAAGCTCAGCACAATCTGATTGACTGCAACTGCCAGGCAGATACGGCCGAATGAATGCTTTCTGTACAGGAAAACGCCATATACAAATGCCGTCAGAACAGCTGTCAGCGTAAAGCCCGGGAAATACGGACCGACCGGAAACATAAGCGTTCCGATCAGGTCTCCGAAGCCCGCCACAAGCGCGGCCGGAACCGGCCCGAACATCACGGCCGCCAGTACGATCGGCACAAAACCGAAGCCGATCTTCAAGTTCCAAACAGACAATCCAAGAACTCTTGTAAAAACAACATTCAGTGCGATTAACAGGCCCATATACACGACATTGCGTGTATTCAGGCAAAACTTACCCATTTCGTCTTGATCAGTCTCATTAAATGGCATCATAAAGTCCCCCTTTGAATCGATACCTTAGTTCTGTGTCGCTATCAAAAGAGGACTGCTCTTTTGTGCGACAGCGGATGCGGTGCAGCACCGCGAAATCCTTGGATTCCTTCGTTCGCCGGCAACTCCCATCCGACGACACTTGACGCGCTGAACCTACTCTGTCTCTTATTATTCAGTTGTTCCAGGCTCGGTAACGGAAAATCGTAAGAGCCAGTCTGCTTAATATCCGCGTTACTGCAGCCGGCACACCCCGCAGACTGAATCACGCATGCCGGTCAGTTCAGAGAAAAAGCAGCCCTCACAAAGGCATTCTCTGTGCGGGCAACAGGACTTGAACCTGCACGGTCTCCCACCAGATCCTAAGTCTGACGCGTCTGCCAGTTCCGCCATGCCCGCTTACCCATTAATATATCAAGTTTACATATTGATGTCAATGGACAAATAGATGAATTCCACACGTTGTTTTTAACACAATTACACAAAAAATTGCTTTAATAGCGATAATCGAAAATTCTTGTGGATTTCTTCTCGCTGCGCAGCAAATCGCCGATATTGACTGCTTTGGGAACGATTCCTACATTCATACGGGCTTTAAACGTATCCTTCAGCGCTTTTTCAAAGTTTCCGCGCTCTTCCTCCCCCGTCAGGGCCGTTTCGACAAATACCGTCATGCAGTCGCGTCCTTCCGCGTGGTCGATAAAGACCTGATATTCACTTGACGCGTTTTCCACCTCTTTCAGGATATCATCGATCTGTCCCGGGAAGATATTGACGCCTTTTACTTTTACCATGTCATCTGTCCGTCCGAGGATCACATCGATCCGCGGATATTTGAGACCGCACGGACACGGAACATCATCCGGCACAATTCGTGTCAGATCATGTGTCCTGTAACGGATCAGCGGCGCACCTTCCTTCCTGAGCGTTGTAATTACCAGCTCACCGAGCTCTCCGTCCGGAAGGACATGTCCCGTCTTTGGATCGATGATTTCGAAATAAAGATAATCATCGAAATAATGCATCCCGGTATGATATTTGCAGTTGATGGCAATACCCGGCCCGTAGACCTCTGTCAGGCCATAGATATCATACAGCTCCACGCCGAGTTCGTTGGCGATGCGCTCCCGCATCTTGTCACCCCAGCGTTCTGAGCCGATTACACCTTTTTTGAGGCAGATCTTGTCATGGACGCCTCGCTTTGCGATTTCCTCCGCGAGGAGCAGCGCGTACGACGATGTCGCGCAGAGAACCGTTGACTTCATATCCTCCATGAAACGGATCTGCTTTTCCGTATTGCCCGGGCCCATCGGAATTGCCATGGCGCCCAGAAGCTCCGCGCCAAGCTGAAAGCCTATGCCTGCCGTCCACAGTCCATACCCGGGTGTGATCTGGATTCTGTCTTTATTCGTAATTCCCGCGATTTCATAGCAGCGTTTAAAGAGCAGCGCCCAGTCTTCCACATCCCGTTTTGTATACGGTATAATGACCGGCGTTCCTGTTGTCCCGCTTGAAGAATGGATCCGGACAATCTCCTCCTCCGGTACCGCTGCAAGGCCAAGCGGATAAGCATCGCGAAGGTCTGCTTTTTCCGAAAACGGAAGCTGTTCAAAGTCCTTCTGTCCCATGATCTTATCCACATCGATATCCTTAAGCCGCTTCGCGTAAAAGCCGTCCGCTGCCTTGACCCGCTTCATCTGATATTTGATCTGCTGCAATGTTTCCGGTGACATTTTCATCATTCAGGCCCTCCTGCTTTCTTTTATCATGGCGGCCCCATACTGCAGAGCCTCAAGGTTCTTTTCCACAAACTGCTGCCTGACTTTCTTACGGATGGCCGACTCCAGGTCCGGCAGGGTAAGATCCATAACACCGCTTTCCGCCAGCGCACCGGCAAGCGCCATGTTCATAAAACGTACCGAACCGCAGATCCGTTCCACCTCTCCGGCAGAAAGGATAAAGCAGTCACGGACATTAGCCCGCAGGTATCCGAGCATCGTACCGGCGCTGTAATCCGCACCGGCAAGCGAGGAGGTAACGCTCGGCACGATCCGGTCGGAAGCGATGACAATACCGCCGTCTTTCAGATAAGAAAGATTGCGAACCCCTTCTCCCGGCTCAAATGCCAGAACCGCGTCGGCTCTTCCCGGCGGAATGAGCGGTGACGGAACGCTTTCCCCGATCCGCACGTGACTTGTAACGCATCCGCCGCGCTGCGCCATGCCGATCGTCTCTGCCGTTCTGGCAAAGTATCCCTTTTCAATTGCGGCCATCGCCAGGATACGGGACGCGAGAACGGTTCCCTGACCGCCGACACCGCATAAAAGACAGCTTTTCATCATGCTTCCTCCTTTCCGATGCAACCGGCCGGACAGACCTGTGAACAAAGTCCGCAGCCTGTACAAAGCGTCGCATCGATGACCGCGTGCTTCCCCTCCATGCTCATTGCCGGACAGCCAAGCTCCCGGATGCATTTCCGGCAGCCGATGCACTTATCCGTGTTTATGGCCAGCGGTCTGTCGTGCTTCACAATGGCAATGCAGGGTGACTTAAAAATGATCGCCCGCACACCTGTCTGGTTTATTGCTTCCTGCACGGTACTGACTGCTTTCTTCAGATCCAGCGGATCAACGGTCTTAACAAAGCCCACGCCGATGCCCTTCAGCACGGCTTCAATGCTGACCGCTTCCGTAACATCGCCCATCAGTGTGATACCTGTTCCGGGATGCGGCTGATGGCCTGTCATCGCCGTCGTAGAGTTGTCGAGGACAATCAGGATGATGTCCGCTTTGTTATAAACCGCGTTGACAACACCGGTAATACCGGATGCAAAAAAAGTCGAATCTCCAATGAATGAAAAGTTCACCGTATCCGGTTCCGCGCGGCAGAAGCCCTGTGCCACGGTAACACCGGCTCCCATGCAGAGACATGTATCTACCATGTCAAGCGGCGCCGCGTTGCCAAGCGTGTAGCAGCCGATATCACCGCAGAAATTCGCTTTTAATCCGGCTGCCGCTTTCTTGACGGCCAGGAAGGATGCTCTGTGAGGGCAGCCCGCGCAAAGCACCGGCGGCCGTACCGGAACGGGCGGTCTGTCTTCATAGGAAGGTGCCTCAATAACGGTGCCGGTACCGAATATTTCCGAAAGCGCACGGCCGGCTGCTTCCGCGGAAAGCTCTCCTGCACAAGGCACACTGTCCGTTCGTTTGCCCGCAATTTCGATCCGGTGTTCCTCTCTGCCGTTCAATGAAATGAGACTGTCCTCAATGACAGGGTCAAGTTCTTCAAATACGGCTGCCTTTTCAACACGGGAAAGGAAACTCCGTGCCATATCATCCGGAAACGGATACGGTGTACATACCTTGAATACCGTAAAAAGTTCTTCCTTTCCCAGTATTGCCTCTTTCGCATATGCGTAGCTGACACCGCCGCAGGCGATGCCGAACGGACCGTTTCCGATGATTTCGTTCCGGCCGTATGAGGAGAAATCATCGGCAAGCTCCCGCTCACGGGCGACCAGCTTCTTCTTGTTTTCATAGGAAAGGCGGGGAAAAATCACCCACCGTCTGCTGTCCTTTACAAAGCCTTCCGCGCTGCCGGGCACCGCAAGCTGCGGCACGTCTACGACGGCGCAGGAATGGCAGATTCGTGTCGTTGAGCGAAAGATCACCGGTGTTTTATACTTTTCGGAATATGCGTATGCTTCCGGCATCATTTCAAATGCTTCCTCCGGCGATGTGCAGTCGAAGACCGGGATCTTCGCGTACGCAGCGAAACGACGTGTATCCTGCTCTGTCTGCGATGAAATCGGTCCCGGATCATCCGCCACGTACACGACCATCCCGCCCTTGATGCCGACATAGTTGACACACATAAGCGGATCAGATGCCACATTAAGACCGACCTGCTTCATCGTGACAAGCGTACGCGCTCCCGCGTAGGAAGCCCCGGCCGCTGCTTCCATGGCTGCTTTCTCATTAACGGACCATTCAGCGTGAAGTCCGCCCGGACTGCGCTTAGCCAGTGTTTCAAGCACTTCGGTGGATGGTGTTCCCGGATAGCCTGCCGCTACCTGAACACCGGCCGCCAGCGCCCCTAAGGCTGCTGCTTCATTTCCCATCAGTAATTCTTTCATCTTCATTCCTCCGAACGATATGGTCTGCAGTGTTTCCTATATTATTGTATTCCGTGGGTGACCTTCCTGAAATGCTTTCAGATTGCCGGCCGCAATGTCGATCAGCCGGGCACGCGCTTCCTTCGAAGCCCACGCGATATGCGGCGTGATGATGCAGTTCTGCGCAGTGAGAAGCGGATTTGCAGCCGGAATCGGCTCAACGGAAGCTGTATCCGCGGCAAAAGCCGCCAGCTTTCCGCTGTTTAACGCATCTGCCGTATCCGCATCACACACAAGTCCGCCTCTTGAAGCATTCAGGACGATTGCTCCATCCTTCATCCGGCTGATCGTATCTTTGCGGATGATTTCTTTATTCTCACCGGTCAGCGGACAGTGCAGGGAAATGATATCGGAATGCTCCAGAAGCATATCCAGCGGTGCGTATTGACAGTGCTCCGTTTCCCGCACACTTTCCGGGCGGTGTGTAAAAACAAGTACATCCATCCGGAACGCCTGTGCCAGCTCCGCGACTCTTTGTCCGATATTGCCGTATCCGATGACACCGAATGTTTTGCCGGAAAGCTCGATCAGAGGATAATCCCAGAAGCAGAAATCCTGGCATTCCGACCATCGCCCTTCGCGGACCGCGTCACTGTGATGCCCGGCGTGACAGCAGATTTCAAGCAGGAGCGCCATCGTCATCTGAGCGACCGAATCGGTACTGTACGCCGGGATGTTCGAAATCGTGATTCCATGCTCCGCGGCCGCGGCCCGGTCGATCACATTGCAGCCTGTCGAAAGTACGCCGATGTAACGGATGGACGGGCAGCTCTCGATCACTTTCCGCGTGATCAGGACCTTATTCGTGAGAACGGCTTCCGCGTCCCCGATCCGCCCGATGGTGAGCTCCGGCATCGTTCTGTTATAAATGGCCGCGGTGCCAAGTGCTTCGACGGATGCCCATGATAAATCGCCCGGATTTGCCGTGTAAGCATCAAGTATGACTATTTTCATGATGTACCTCCTTCTGAAACCGGTGTTTATATATAAAAAAAGACCCGATCCTCAACAACATCAAGGACAGAGTCTGTTCTGCGGTACCACCTTGTTCGGCCTTCCGGCCACTCCATATACAATGCTTGCATCAGCGTCTGTTGATCCGCTGTCCGCACATTGCTGCCGTTAACGCCGGCCTGCGTTCTGAGATACTTGGATTTCCCGCTCTTCAAGGACGATCCGTTCGTCAGACCCTCTGCGGTCCATATCCCATGCTGCGTTCTGCCGGGGTTCCACCATCCCCTGCTCTCTGGAAGTGCCTGCATGGATTCTTCCGCTTCATCGGTTTGTCGATTGCACTTATGGTAGCATATTCGGTGGAATCCGTCAATCCTTCTTTTACAATGTATCCATCAGCGCGACAAGATAGCCGGCCGATATCGACCCGTAAAAAAACTGGTCGATCAGGCCGTCTTTCTTCGCCTGTCTGACAAGAAGCGCTGTTTCACCTTCCATCTTCTCGTCCACGAGAAGCACAATTTTCAGATCCGGCACCTGTTTCATGACAAGTGTGCGGAGCTTCAGGCGCTCTTCAAGTCTCCACGGAGAACTGCCCGTCACTTCCAGAAGCAGCGCATACGGCTGCAGAATACGGCACATGGAAGGAACATCCGCCGCTTTTTCCACTTCCTGTACCTCGAAGTCTGAGCCAGCCGTGCGGAGTGCTTCTCCGATCGCATCGGCAAACAGTATATTCTGCAGATTTATTACGATTCGTCTCATCCGGCCACCGCTTCCCACGATTCATATGATCCGATCTTTCCACTTACAGTTTACCGGATCTGGCAAAAAAATACCCTATACAAAGTGACAGGTTTGACGTATCGTCTCTTAAAATCCCGGAATGATGAGCCGCTTGTTGATCGCATCGATCGCCAGCTTGTTTTTGCTGGTATATCCGGTTTTCTGAAGCATGTTGCTGATATGAAACCGCACGGCAGGGACAGAGACACCCATTCTGTCGGCAATTTCCGCATAGGAAAGCGCATCCGCGAGGTACCGGAGCACTTCGATTTCTTTTTCCGTAAATTCACAGCTTACAGCTTCCCCGAGCTGTACCGCCGGTGTCCCGGCAGGCCAGACCGGTTCGCCGTTCATCGTGCGGTCCATCACATTCAGCAGATCGTCCTGATCCAGCTCTTTATACCAGAAGCTGTCCGCACCGGCTTTTCTCGCTTTCTCAAGAAAGCTGCAGTCTGCCATCGACGTGATGATAATAATCCGCATGCGCGGCCAGTGCTTCCGGATCTGCGCGGCAGCCGTAAAGCCGCTCTCATCGTGTTCCGTGCAGACATCCATAAGAACCAGATCGATCTTCTCCCGCATGCAGGCCATTTCCGCGAGAGCCGCATTGGCAAGCGCGGCGGCAATCGTATACCGGCCGCTTTCTGCAATACGGCCTGCCATATACTCACGTGCCATTTTCTGATCTTCCACAAGCAGTACTTTTGTCATTCATCATCCTCCCCGGCCGGCAGTGAAACAGTCAGAGAAAAGACCGGCATACTCTGAATCCGCATCGTTCCTCCGGCCCGTTCAACCCGTCTGCGCAGACTCGATAAGCCTCCGCCTTCCAGAATACTGTTTTCCGGCACCTTTCCATCGTTTGTGATAACAATCGTAACCATGCTGTCCTTCCGGGACAAATCCGCGTAAAGCCCGGATGCTTCCGCGTGACGCACGGCATTCGTCGCACACTCGCGCAGCGCAGCTGTAAGTATGTAAGAAGCTTCCCTGTCTTCCGGCATTCTGCCGTTCAGATGAATGGCAAGTCCGATTTCACGCGCCTGTTCCGTCAGCTGCAAAAGCTGGCTGCTCTCTTCTTTTATTTCACTGTCCCGGCAAAGCAGACCGACGGATTTTCTCCACATGGCGATCACTGATTCCGCCTCCTCCATCGGCCTCTGCTGGACAAGCAGCCTGCGCGTGGCAAGCACACTGCTTCCAATCTCATCGTGCACACGCATTTTCATAGCCAGTATCTCTTCCTCTCGCGCGATTGCCGTAACGTTCCTCACCATGCTGCGCATACGTTTTGAGACGTCTGCAAGTTCCTCGTTGACAGCAAGCAGCTCCTGCTTTTTCTCATACAGTTCCGTGACATTTGACGCGGTGATCTGTACATATTTTCTGCCGTCCCTGCAGGAGATATCTTCCCGTGAAAAATACCAGGCTGTATCATCCGGAAACAGGAATGTCATCCGTTTCGGTGATATCCGTTTCACGCCGCTCCCAGCCGCAGGCTTTCTGCAGGCCTCTTCCAGTGACTTAAGACTTTTCAGGCTGCCTCCGCATATGATATGCGCAAGCCGGTACATCACATGATTGCACAGTACCGGCACGCCGTTCGTGTCAAAAAAAGCCGCGCCGTCCGGCAGATCGTCAATCGCCTCTTTGATGGAAAATGCATTCAGCATCTCACTCGTTTTCTTTTCTTCCCGCAGATAACTGATAATGAGCGGCACACACAGCAGGACGGTTACCGCGCATGCAGCCGGAAGCGGCAGCGGCGTTCCATACTCCGGTATGGAATCTGTGAGAATCGTAAGAAAGACAAGCCCGAAAACAAACAGCACCGTATCCATGACCAGCGTGCGGAAACGCCCTCCGCGGCGGATTTTCAGTGTCAGAAGCACCATCCACATGATAAGAATGATAAGCAGGAGCACGGCAGCCGCCGCTTTTACAGATTCTTCCGTAAAAATCATGCCGGACCGCCTCCCTTCCGGAATTTCATGGAGATGTGCCAGACACCGTCGCCGTCAGCGCATGAGCATGTGTCTTTGCATGGAAGCGTCAGGCCGGAAAGATCCTCTTCGCATTCCGCGCTGATGTCTGCGCGAAGCTCCCCGTCTTCGCAGGAAAGGCAGAAAAGAACCGTCTTTAGAGAATCCAGCGCCGCTTCCAGAATCGTTTCGAAAGTATCGTATATAAGCCGGATCGCTTTTACGGAAAGCTCCTCGTCTGTTTTGATCCTGACCGCGTACGATGTTCCGCCAAGCGCGGCATTGCACATGGATTCTTCAAGACACTGCCGCAGTTCCTGTGCCGGAAGCATCTGATTCTGGGCAGAAAGGAAAATCAGGTTGCTGCGGCGTTTCAGATATGCCCCGATTACAACGGCCTTAATAAGCAGCCTGCGCTTCTCCTCTCCGGAATCCGCCGCACCGGCCAGGGTAAGAATGTCCGAAATCCGCCTGGTCCGGTCTGCCATTTCCTTCTGGACGGCATCATACATCCGGTTCTGTTCCCGCAGATGCTCCAGATGATGCCGGCTGCTGTATTCCTGCCGCAGTATCTCATTTTTGTCGCGAAGCTGTTCCTGAGTCGTTTCCAGTTCTGTGATAACCGCCGTCAGTTCCGAAATATCCTTCTGCCATATTACATGGCCGGCACGGATCGGTGCCGCGCAGATCCACGTTCCCGCATCCGCAAGAACCGGCTGCTGTTCCGCGCGAAATACTGTATCCGCTGAAAAACTGCCCGCGTTTTGAGATGAAAAGCAGACAGAATAATTTCTGTCCGTAATCTGCGCTCCCAGTGTAGAGGCCTCAAAAAGGCCTGCGTAATGTGTATTTACCGGAATCATGTCGCAGCGGATCAGCGCTTCTCCCAGAAGCATCTGAAAAACACAGAAAACGATTGTCATATCGCCTGCCGTAATATACGGTACACGGAAATAATAGAACAGCGCATATCCTATGCCGCACACGAAAATTGCGAAGGGCGGCCATAAAATTTTCTTCCGGTCAGGTGTTCTGCTTTTGACAGCGATGATAATAACGGCTGCAAGATAGAAAAAAAGGATCCAGACGAACGCTGCTTTATAGACAGGACCATACGTATAAAATTCATTGCCTTCCTTCAGACCGTACGGAAAGGAAAAAGCCAGCCTGTGGCTGTCGTTGGATAAAATCAGCAGAATCAGAAGCAGAGCCGGGATCAGAAGCGTCTTAAAAGCTGACGGCAGCCGGTAATCTTCCTCTTTGCCAAAGCAGACTGCGGAGAAAAACCAGAAAAGCGGCATGAGGATAAACGGTATGTAATAGCTGTACCAGCATATTCTGGCCGCGTTCGGGAAAAAATCGAAAAAGAAAAATTTACAGGTGCGGACTGCCATCCACAGCACCATCAGCATACAGATATGTGTGAGGTACCTCCGTATCTGCTTCTGAAGGATTCTCTGACGGAGCGATACGCCCCAGGCCGATGCAAGGCCGATGTAAAGGAAGGAACGCAGGAGACCGGTGAAGGTAAACGGCAGAAAATCCACGTTCCACATCTGGCGCAGGGCAACCGCGGCCACGACGGTACAGACGGCGGCAATGTCTGATCTGAATTCTGCTTTATCCGGCTTCTGCATCGTGTTTACGGCCCCCTCCCGCCATAAAAAATGCTGTCGATTTTCTCCTTTCTATTATACACGGAAATCGGGGCGGTGCATAGGGGTTATGCATTAACGAATACCTGGTGTCTCCGGCAGCCGTGCCGTGCTCCGGCGCTGCGACGGGTCCGCTGTCATTTCTGCACTCGTTTTTGGATGGCTGCGAAGTACAACTTGGCAGGCCGGTGTTTATTGTTCTGAAAGCGGCGGTGTTTTGCGGCCTGCTTCGGACAGTACTTTGCAGCCATCACATCGTGCGGAAATGACGGCGGACCCTGCAACGCGCCGGAACACGGCACGGCTGCCGGAGACACCAGAGAAGATTCGCAATGGATAACATGGTGTTTGTACACAGGTTCTCAGGATCAGGAAACGGGAAGCAGTTTGTAAAATTATTGATTGCTGATATAATAGTGAGAGAGAGTTGAATTTGCCTGCTGTTTTTCGGGAGGTGTTGTTTATGAAATTGCTGATGTATTTACGGGATTTTAATATGGCCAGTATTGTTGTGCGTCTTGGGCTTTCTTTTGTCTGCGGATTTCTGCTGGGGCTGGAGCCGGAGCGGAAGAAGCGGCCGGCGGGACTGCGTACGCATATTCTTGTCTGCCTTGGTTCCGCGACTGCGAGTATGACAGGCTTTTATGCCTATTACGTACTTACTGCAAGTACGGATCCGCTCAGGATCGCGGCACAGGTTATATCCGGCATTGGTTTCCTGGGCATCGGTACGATTCTGGTCACGGACCGGAGTCATGTCCTGGGACTTACGACAGCGGCCGGACTCTGGACGTCCGCGGCTGTCGGTCTGGCGCTCGGCGCAGGCTTCTATGAGGGTGCTCTGCTCTGCACCGCCTTTGCGTTTCTTACAATCGCCCTGCTGTATCATTTCGAGGACGAGAAGGCAAGAGCAGCAAATACGATCGAGATATATCTGGAGATTTCAGGGCTTCATCAGGTCAATCTTGTGATTGCCACGCTGGATGACCCGAAATACGGAATCGACAATATCCATATAAAGCCGGCCAGAAGCGGCATCATGGACAATCTCGGCGTGGAGGCTACCATGACGCTCGGCAGCGCCAGAAAGCGGGAAATGCTGGAACGGGTCGAACAGATCGAACATATCGCGTTTGCGATTGAATCGGCGTGAAATTTCAAGAAAGCGGAGCCAGTGCTTTAAGAAAAGTACCGGCTCCGCTTTATCTTCCTATCCGATTGTCCGCGTATCTGGGCTGGCCGGGTTCGAACCGGCGGATGCAGGAGTCAAAGTCCTGTGCCTTACCGCTTGGCGACAGCCCATTGTTTAAAAAAAGCTATTACATGGCAAACCATGTAATAGCGAGGGTGGGTACAGGGATTCGAACCCTGGACCTTCAGAACCACAATCTGACGCGCTAACCAGCTGTGCTATACCCACCATGAACGTGCTTGAAGGGATTCGAACCCCCGACCCACGGCTTAGAAGGCCGTTGCTCTATCCAGCTGAGCTACAAGCACAAATTCTGCTCTTTCGAGCCTTCCTGTGAGTGCTATCCTGCGGTCTGACCAGGAAAAAGCGGGTGATGGGAATCGGACCCACGTATCTAGCTTGGAAGGCTAGTGTTCTACCATTGAACTACACCCGCATACTATGCATGCCAGTCCTCGCATAAGAACTGACATCGGGGTGACAGGATTCGAACCTGCGGCCTCCTGGTCCCAAACCAGGCGCTCTAGCCAAGCTGAGCCACACCCCGTCTATGAAATTAAAATCATGAAACGGATCGCTTCGCGACGCAAATTATATTATATAGTAGCTGACTTTCATTGTCAACAGTTTTTCACCTTCAAAATGCCTGTAAATAATGGATTGCATAATGCGCAGCCCCGTTTTCATCGATATCCATGAGAATATAGCTCGGCCGCCTTCCCTCCTGCCGCGGATACGACAGACTTCCCGGATTCAGAACCGTCAGACATCCGTCGGATTCAATCATCGGCCTGTGCGTATGACCGAACATGACGATATCGGCACCGCGCGAACGTGCTTCTTCCTGAAGATCCGACGAGCTGAAGGAAACATTGTAATTCTGTCCGTGCGTCAGGAAGACCTTATATTTTCCTATCTGAATCATTTTTTCCCTGTCGAGCCCTGTAAAAAAATCACTGTTCCCGGCCAGTATTTCCACCGGACAGCCGGCGACTGCCTCTATATAATCCTCGCTTCCCTCGGCATCGCCTAAGTGGATCAGCAGATCAATTCTGCCGATACTGCCCAGCACCTTTACGAGGTTGTTATTTCTCCTGTGCGTATCACTGACAATTAAAATTCTTTTAGCTTTCCCTCTTCTTTCCGACTCTGGCTTCCGGAACTCCTCTTCCAGCTTTTCCTTCATTCCGGCAAGTGCTTTTGCACGGTGGCTCAGCCGGTTCTTCTGTTCTGCTGTAAGCTCGGCCGATGTACAGCCGCATTCCGGGACAAAGAAAATGGGATCATACCCGAATCCGCCGTTACCCGCGGCTTCATACGCAATACGGCCTTCCATTACCCCATAGGAGATAAGAATACGGCCGTCCGGCAGCACAGCAGCCATGGAACAGCAGAAACGCGCCGTCCTTTTTTCATCCGGGACGCCGGTAAGGCGGTCCAGAATCATCTGATTCTTGACGGAGTACGGTGTTTCCCTTCCGGCATACCGTGCCGAATAGATGCCCGGCTCCCCGTCAAGGCAGTCAATTTCCAGACCGGAATCATCCGCCAGCACGATCTCATCCGTAAAGGCAGCGGCTGCCTTCGCCTTGATAATGGCGTTTTCTTCAAATGTGCGGCCGTTCTCCACGACTTCCACATGGATGCCGGCTTCCCGCATAGAGCGTACATCCACGTCAAGATTCGCCAGGATCTGACGTACCTCCCGGACTTTTCCCTCATTTCCTGTTGCCAGAATTATTGTTCTCATTCTATTCTCCACCCTGATACGGATCTGTGTATGCCTTCAGACAGACATTGCAGCTCTGGTCCGTTTCTGTCTGAAGCCAGACGGTACCGTCATAGCTTAAATATCCTTCACCGTCGCTTATATCCACACCTGAAGAAATCTCATCCGCCTGATATTCAACCGCGACCGGCTGCTTCGCGCCGGGACTTTCAACCTGCACGACAACGGCGAACCGTGAGCCGCCGGTGACCTCAGCCGGTGTTTTAAAAGGGACTGTGTAATATCCCGCATGGTCAAATGTACCGCTGGCCACAGACACCTTTTGATCAAAAGAATCCGTATCCGTAAAGTTCTGTACAATGCTGACCTCATACCGCGTACCGGCTTTTACCGCATAAAAGCCGACTGCTTTCACAGCTTCATGACCCGCGGCCGTATAGACATTTGCGAATTCAGCCTGCTCTTTTCCAAAGCCCATCTGACCGATCCAGCCGCAGAGATCGCTCTGGTATATATTCGTGAAATTATCTGTATTTTCGGCAGAACTGTACACGATATTGTCAGTTCCGAGGACGCTGTCGTAATAGGAAACATAGAAAATACCGCTGTCGCCGAAGCTCGTGCCCCAGCTGTTCTGGCAGATAAAAGCTCCGTCTCCGGGAACAGAAACCGGAAATGCGGAGGCAGGGAAAGCATCATCCCATCCGATTATTACAACGTCGTGATTTGCCGCTTCACTCCCGTTATAACAGTACGCGTATCTGGAACGGCTGTAATAAGGCGATGAGGAATACTGATTTTCAAGATTGAAGTAAAGTGCGCTTTCAACGCCGCCGTACCGGTAAACAGCTTCTTTGATTCCTTCTGTATCGCCGGAATCGATAATCCGAATCTCCTGTACATGTTTCACCGGTGTGAGATTTTCAGGTGAATAACCGTCTCCGTACGGATCCTCGTCCTCTGACACCGGTCCCTCCCATGATGTCAGATATGCCATTGACATCGTATAGTTGCCGCCATCTTCCGGGCTTACGCTGAAGCTGTTGCGGAGGCTCACATGATCCGGAGCAAATTCCTCCTTATCAAGAGGCAGGAGACTCGTTTCGAGCGCCGTCGTCGTCGCTGCCGCCCAGCACGTCCCCGATGATCCCTGATCCTTGACGGAACCCGCGCGTCCCTCCTGACGGTAATCATAAAATGAAGGCAGAACAGCCGCGCCGGAATTCGGATCCGAAAGCTCAAGCCTGTTCTCTTCCCCGTTCCAGGTATATGTGTAATCCATGCTTTCCGCAAGGCTGTCCGCGGAAACATAGACACGTCCGTTCTTTTTTTCCGATTCCAGGCCGTCCGAAACGGCTTCCGTCCCGGAATAAATCACTCCGTCCGTAAGACTGCAGGAAAGGCTGAGATTGTTTTTCTCGATTTTAAGCTCCTCCGCTTTATTGAAAAATGCGGCACAGCGAAAGATATCTTCTGCCATGGCTACCGGAACCATGATTCTCCTGTCATTCGACATATATGCAGGATACGGTGACCCGGATGTACTGCCGCCGTCTGTTTCAACGGTGATCCCTCTCGCATTGCTTTCATCCGCGACAATGGAATTCCACAATTCAGACGGAAGATACGCTTCCGAGCTTTTCACAGGCCCGCCGGTCACTGCCGGCACAGCACCGTAATGCCACCATAATATTAGACTTAAGACAGCCGCTGCTGCAATAACCGTCATCACACGGAAATATTTCAAACCCGGTCTCCTTTACGTTCACCTGTATTCTGCGGTCTCGGCCGCTTCGGCGGTTTCGGACCCGCGAACTGATAAAAATACGTCCGGATCATGCCGTTATAGATTTTCCGTTTCTTGTCCGCAGTCCGCCCGAATGCCTGTTCCGCCTTGTCCCAGCTTGTAATCACGTATGCGGACCAGGCGTCCAGCATGGAAAAGCGTTCCCCCAGAGTTCTGTACAGAGGCGGCAGAGATTCCTGATCCGCCATCCGCTCCCCGTATGGCGGATTCGTAATAATAAACCCATACTTTCCGGCATGACTTAAGTCCCTGACATCCCGCTCCTGGAAGTGAATCATATGCTCCACGCCTGCGTTTTCCGCATTCTCACGTGCATACCGGACCATTTCCCCGTCAATGTCGTAGCCCTGGATATCGCCCTTGACACTTCGGTCCACAAGATCGGCTGCTTCTACGCCGGCATCGTACCAGAGACGTTTTGATATCAGATTTTCCCACGATTCAGCCGTAAATGAGCGATTCATGCCGGGTGCCTGATGCGCGGAGATCATCGCCGCCTCAATCGGAAATGTTCCGCAGCCGCAGAAGGGATCTACCAGAATCCGGTCCGGCTCCCACGGTGTCAGCATGATGAGCGCCGCCGCAAGCGTCTCGGAAATCGGAGCCTTGCTGCTGCGCAGCCGGTACCCCCTTTTATGCAGTGATTCTCCCGATGTGTCAATCGTTACGGTCACACTGTCCTTCATCAGGAAAACACGAAGCGGATACGAAGGCCCGTCCTCCGAAAACCACTGTCTGTGATAATGCTCTTTCATGCGCTCGACAATTGCTTTCTTCATAATCGACTGGATATCGCTCGGGCTGAAAAGCCTGCTGCGCACGGAAGCTGCCTTTGCGACCCAGAATTTCCCGTTCTCCGGAATGTAGTCCTCCCATGGAAGCGCTTTTGTTTTTTCAAATAATTCGTCAAACGATACAGCCGTAAATTCACCGACCTTCAGCAGAATTCTCTCCGCTGAGCGCAGAAAAATATTGGCAAGGCAGACAGCCTGCGCATCCCCGTAAAAGGACACCTTTCCATCCTCTACTCTGCTGATCTCATATCCCAGCTCCGTGATTTCTCTCTTCAGGACTGCCTCCAGTCCAAAATGACAAGGGGCGACAAGTTCCATCTCTTTCATATATCTCTCCCGGTTTTGTTCTTAATCGATTCAAAATAATCTTACGCTTAAGTAAGGACTTCGTCAATTAGAAAAAAGACGCTGCGAGGCCATGAAAAGCGCATTTTCCAACTATTACATAAACTTTACAGTTTTTTAAAATCTTCTTGTTTTTTAGCAGAAGCCGTATTATAATGGCATTGTAGAAATGTATGTTTCTACAACCCCTTATTAATTATTTATACTCCCCTCAAAATCCCGGCAGTCCTCTGCCGGGATTTTACTATACTCATAACAAAATTATCCCGGCAGTTTCCTGCCGGGATATTACAACGATTATTGATAATCTACAACATCGATCCATCTCATAAGAAATTCCTTTTCTTCCGCATTGCCCTTTGTCAGCTGCGCCGCCGCGACGATGGAAAGCCACTGCTGCACGTACTGCTTTGCCGTATCACTTTTTTTGCAGAAAAGATCCAGATACAGGTCGGCCTTCTTCTGGTCCTCCAGCGCAAAGAGCAGGAATGTCATTGCCGCGTCTGCCGCGGCATTGCCCTGTGTCGCGTGTGCCCAGTCGATCACGGAAGCGGTGCCATCCGGCGATATAATGATATTGCTTGGATTGAAATCCCCGTGACAGACCTTTGTATGTGTCTTCATGCTGTCAAGGCGGGTAAGCAGCTCATAGCGCATCGTCGCGTCGAGTTCTTTCAGACCGTTGATTTCGCGCATCATCTTATCCTTCAGCTGCGTCAGCCTCGGTGCCTGATGACTGTGAATATCAAGCTGAATATCGACGAACTGTTCCATGTATTTGCGCAGACTCCGCGGATGCTCCTTCATCAGCTGCTCCATCGTGACTCCGCTCACCTTCTCGATCGCGATTGCCCATCCGTCCGGTGTCTCGCTGACCTCCAGCACTCTGGGAATCTTAAGTCCCGTTTCTTCTACTCTGGAATGATTCAGGGCTTCGTTGAAAACATCCGACTTCAGATGCTCCCTGCTGAAGACCTTTACAATTCTTCCGCCGCACTCATAAACGGTCTTGTACGGCCTGCGGACCAGTACTTTCTTGTTCTTTAAATCCATGCGTTTACCTCCTTGTCCCGTATGTCCTCCGGGCTGCATGATTATCTGCCGTAGTATGCATCAAGATATAATTCCTTAATCTCACTCATGAGCGGATACCGTGGATTCGCTCCCGTACACTGGTCATTAAAAGCCTGTTCGGTCATATTATCAAGTGTATCGAGGAAGTACTTCTCTTCAACGCCGTAGTCGCGGATTGTCTTCTTTACGCCGACCTTTTCCTTCAGGTCTTCGATTTTGGCGAGGAAATTCTCAAATACCTCATCGTCGTTTCTGCCGCTCACACCGCAGTACCGTGCGCACTCAATGTACCGTTCCTTCGCATGCGGGTACTGGTACTGGGAAAAGGTTCCCATCTTCGTCGGAACATCCGCCGCGTTATACCGCATCACACGCGTAAGTATTACGGCGTTCGCAAGGCCGTGAGGCAGGTGATGGAACGCTCCCAGCTTATGCGCCATCGAATGGTTCAGTCCCAGAAAGGCATTTGCAAAAGCCATTCCCGCGAGACAGGACGCGTTGGCCATCCGTTCCCTGGCTTCCGGATCATCAGCGCCCTTTTCATATGCTGCCGGGAGGTAGTCAAACACGAGCTTCATAGCCTTCAGGGCAATACCGTCCGTAAAGTCACTTGCCATAATCGACGCATACGCTTCCAGCGCGTGTGTCAGAACATCCACACCGGAGGCACTTGTCAGTCCCTTCGGCTGATTCATCATGTTATCAACATCAACAATTGCCATATCCGGCATCAGTTCATAATCCGCAAGCGGCCACTTTGTTCCCGTTTCCGCATCTGTAATAATTGCAAACGGGGTAACCTCCGACCCTGTTCCGGATGACGTCGGGATCGCGACAAAATAAGACTTTTCACCCATTTTCGGGAAACGGTAGATTCGCTTCCGGATATCCATGAAGTCCATGGCCATATCGGCGAAATCCACTTCCGGATGCTCATACATCACCCACATAATCTTGGCTGCGTCCATCGCCGAGCCGCCGCCCAGTGCGATGATAACGTCCGGTTCAAACAGTTCCATACGCTTCGTGCCTTCCTGCGCACACTGAAGCGTCGGATCCGGCGCCACATTGTAAAAGCAGTCATGCATGATTCCCATTTCGTCGAGCTTTGCTTCGATCGGTCTTGTATATCCATTCTTGTACAGAAATGTATCGGTAACTATGAACGCACGTTTCCTGCCAAGCTCGCTTCCAAGTTCATCGAGGGCCGGCATCATGCAGCCTTTCTTGAAATATACCTTCTCAGGTGTACGGAACCACAGCATGTTCTCTCTCCTCTCAGCAACTGTTTTAATATTCAGAAGATGTTTGACACCAACGTTTCCGGAAACGGAATTCCCGCCCCAGGAGCCGCAGCCCAGTGTCAGTGAAGGTGCCAGTCTGAAGTTGTAGAGATCACCGATTCCGCCGTGTGATGCAGGCGTATTGATCAGAATTCTGCACGTTTTCATTGCTTCGGCGTGCTTTGCGATTTTTTCCTTCTGAGAAGGGTGGATAAAGAGGGAAGATGTATGGCCGTACCCGCCATCCGCGATTAAATGCGCGGCCTTCTGAAGTGCCTCGTCAAACGTCTCAGCCTTGTACATTGCAAGAACCGGAGAAAGCTTCTCATGGGCAAATTCCTCCGAACGGTCAGCCGACTCGACTTCGCCGATCAGGACCTTCGTACTTTCCGGAACCGCCACACCGGCCATCGCCGCGATCTTCGCCGCTTTCTGTCCTACAATCTTGGCATTCACGGAACCATTGATGAGAATCGTATGACGTACCTTCTCAATTTCGGCCGGTTTCAGGAAATAGCAGCCGCGGCGCTGGAACTCCGCCTTAACTTTGTCGTAAACGCCTGCAAGTGCCGTTACAGACTGTTCGGAGGCACAGATCATGCCATTGTCAAACGTCTTGGAGTGAATAATCGAATTGACCGCCATCGTGATATCGGCAGAATCGTCGATAATGGCGGGCGTATTGCCGGGTCCTACACCAAGCGCCGGTTTTCCTGAAGAATATGCTGCCGCAACCATTCCGGGACCGCCTGTCGCAAGAATCAGGTCGGAGGAGCGCATTACCTCGTTTGTAAGCTCAATCGAAGGGACATCGATCCAGCCAATGATATCTTCCGGTGCTCCTGCCTTTACGGCTGCCTCGAGTACGATACGCGCTGCCTCGACCGTACATTTCTTCGCACGCGGATGCGGGCTGATTATGATGGCATTTCTGGTCTTCAGGCAGATCAGCGTTTTGAAAATAACCGTCGATGTGGGATTTGTCGTTGGAATAACGGCCGCAACGAGTCCGATCGGCTCTGCGATCTTCTTGATCCCGTATGCCGGATCGTTCTCGATCACACCGCATGTTTTCGTATTCCGGTACGTATTGTAAATATATTCGGAAGCATAATGGTTCTTGATGATCTTATCTTCCAGCACACCCATTCCTGTCTCTTCCACCGCCATACGGGCAAGCGGGATGCGGGCTTTGTTGGCTGCCATCGCCGCTTCGTAGAAAATTCTGTCTACCTGCTCCTGCGAAAAAGAAGCATACTGCTCCGCTGCGCGGCGCATGTCGTTCATTCTGGCTGTAAGTGCATCAACACTGTCAATGACCGGTATTATCTTTGCCATATCGTGACCTCCTGTCAAAAGCATTTCCTGTTTCGTTAAATCATTAACACAAGGATACTTTATTGTTAAAGGTTTGTCAATACGGTCGTATGAACTTTGTATACATTAACAGAAGAACCTTATTTATGCTGCCCTTCTCTATGCAATTTTACTTATCCTGTCCATAGCCGGAGCGCATAAACTCCTGCATTGCTTCGATCGCCTGTGGCACAAGCGGAACGGGTTTTCCACCGGACGCTTCAATCCGGAACAGGACCTCAGCCGTTGTTTCCAGAACGGCGGCCGTACGAAAAGCCTCTGCCATCGTGCGTCCGACACAGACTGCTCCATGTGAACGCAGAAGGCACGCGTTCGACCTGCTGCCAAGAGCCGCGACAGCAGCATCCGCCAGTTCCTTCGTGCCCGGAAGCTGATACGACGCCGTACGCACCGTATCCCCCAGCACTTGTGCCGCTTCATCCGTAAAAAGCGGAATTTCACGTCCCTGGCATGCAAATACCATGGAGTTTACCGGATGTGTATGGATGATCGCGCCGATTTCAGGACGTGCTTTGTATATGGCCAGATGAAGACCCTTCTCGATGCTTGGCTTCCGTGTACCCCCGATAACCGTCCCGTCCCGCGTCATGACCACAACATCATCGCATTTAATCGTGTCGTAGCGCATCGCGCTCGGGGTCATAAAGATATGTCCCGTTTCCCTGTCGCGCGCACTGATATTTCCCCATGTTTCTACCGTAAGACCGGAATCCGCCATACGAAGTCCGCTCTCAATAATCAGCTGTCTGTAATCCATGCTTCATTCTCCCGATTCATTCATTGAAAAAAGCAGGTGCCGCACGGGCACCTTAATTCAACCCTCAGCCGCTTCTTGTGGAACTGCTGGAGCCATCTTCGCTGCTGCTGCCGGAGCCGCAGCTCCCGGTTCCACTGGATTTTCCGGTACTTGAACTGCTCTCTGCGGCACTTGATGTCGAACCGGAAGAAGTATTCTTTGAACAGGCAGGAGTAAGGCAAAGTGCCGCGCCAACCGCTGCAAGAACAGCCAGACGCTGAATTTTCTTGTTGTTCATCCTGTTTCTCCTTTCACTGCCGGCATACTGCCGAAAAGCATGATAAGTTATTTGTTAAAGTGCGTGATAATACGGATGGATATCCTCGTAATGACCATCCTTCATGTGAAACCCGCCGGAAATTGTTCCCAGCGGTATAAACCCAAGACGCTCATACAGATGACGCGCATGGATATTCGAATCCACAACCGCGTTAAACTGCAGAATCCGAAACCCATGCGCACGCCCCTGCACCAGACTGTCCTTCACGAGCTGCCCGCCAATATGGCACCCTCTTGACGACAACGATACGGCGTAGCTGGCATTGCAGATATGACCGCATCTGCCGACATTATTCGGATGCAGAATATAGAGTCCAAGCACTTTCCCCGCCGCAGTATCACAGGCGACTGCCGCATATGTCTGCGCGGAAAAAAAATCTGCACCGGATGGCGCATTCAGTGGTTCCTCCTGTGGAAATGCGATGCCCTCTTCCACAACTTCATTCCAGATACGGATCATATCCGGCAGATCCTGTTCTTCATATTTCCGGACATTAATGTTCACGATTTCCTCCTGTTTCTGTCTGATTACTTTGAAAATGTACTCTTGATTGTGTCGATCATATGCATATCCGATGATGTAAGCTTGATATTCGTTGCTATTTCCCTGTCCTCTGGTGTCTTTATGGTAATCGAGATCACGGAGCCTTCCTCAAGACCCTTCTGCGCCGCCTGAAGAAACGCCGGGAATTTCGGATGATTCTGCTTGAACTGCCCCCAAAGTGGTTTTAGCTGCAGCAGCTTCATTGGATTAAAAGCCATAGCCAGTCGCCTCCTTTTCCTGATCGTATTATACCGTATCTGTTCCTTTTTTACTATCCTATTTCACGGAATGTGAGCAGCTGTCTACGTATGAGCATACAGCAGTCTGCACTTGCATCCACCTGGAAAGGCCTGTATAATAGCAGATAATAAGGAGATGGCAGTATGTCTGACAAGCAACGGAATATTGCGATTGGCTTTGTTACAGGCCGAAGGAATTTTCAGCATGTTCTGCGCAATTATATCTATAACTGGGAGGAATCCGGACTGACCGGAAGAGACGATCTGGGAATACACCTGTATGTTGCCTATGATCTTGAATACAACCATACAAGAAAATCTGATTTTACTTCTGTCAGTCCTGAAATATCCTCAAAGCTTGACTCAATCCACTTTATCGGAAAACAGGAAGTTGAATCTCTGAAGAAACAGATGGAGAATGCGGAACAGCTCTCAGCGGATGAAATGAACATCCTCTTTGGACGCGGCTATGCCTCCTCACGAAATATCATTCTGTACTGCGCGATTAAAAACGGCATGGACTGCCTGCTTTTTCTGGACGATGATGAGTATCCCATGGCAGTCACACACAGTCTCAGCTCAGATCTCTGGAGCGGTCAGCACGTCCTTTCCGAACATCTGAGTGCTATTGCAGACGCTGATATTACAGCAGGCTACCACTGCGGCTATATATCCCCGATTCCATATCTGGAATTTACTGATACAATGCCGGAGGAAACGTTTCACTGCTTTATTGACGCAATCAGCAATGATATCATCGGCTGGGACAGTATCCGCGATATCATGATGAACGGCGGTGTAACATATGCCGATCCGGAAATTCTGAGAAGCAATAAAGTAATGGAAATACCGGAAATAAAAAAAGCCCGTTTCATCACCGGCTCCAATCTGTGTCTGAACCTGAGTGACAGGAAACGGGTCTTTCCTTTTTTTAATCCGCCCGGAGCACGCGGAGAAGATACTTTTCTGAGCACATGCCTCCATGACCGCAGAGTCGTTCATATTCCATGCTATACGTTTCATGACGGTTTTTCCGTATACAGGCACCTTCTGTCCGGTGTGCTTCCGATACGGCTCCAGCTTATCTGTATGGAACCGTCTTCTGTAAGAAAACGTTTCTACAGTGCCTGTCTCGGGTGGATCCGTTACAAGCCTCTTTATATATATATTACCGATAGACAGCACTTTCAGGAAAAGATGGAGATAACCGCAGATCAGCTCAGACGGTCCCTTCCGTATGTCAGCCGCTTCTTCGGCATAGACGCTTTTCAAACGCTTTATAAAGAATTCAGGAAGTACGAGTCCCATACAGAAGAGCATTTTGTCTTATTTGAAAGAACAAAGGAAATATGGGCTGATTTAATGAACCGGTCCGACCTGTGCACGGATACAGTATCAGCAGGTGCTTACATATCGTGACGCCAGCATGATCATCCTCACCCAGACCTTGCTGCCTTTGTCCAGAAGCGTTTCCGGAAAAAGGTAATCTGACGTGTGAAGTCCTGCTGTCTGCGGACCGGACCCGATTCCAAAGAACAGTCCTTCCCGTTCTTTCAGATACCAGCCGAAATCTTCCGACCAGCGCATTGGCTCCTGCAGGGTGAATACCGGCACATGCACCTTCTCCAGATTCCGGTAGAAGGTCTCTGCTGTGTACGGATCGTTGTATGTATCGGGAAATACATCCTGATACGATATTTCCAGCCCCAGATGATCCCTTCCGGCAGCAGCGGAAGCCGTACCGATGATGCTTTCCTGCAGTCTCTGAAGACCGTCGCCGGTTGCCGAACGAATGGTAAGGCAAAGCTCACAGTCTCCTGCCTGAATACCAAAATTTCTGTTTCCGCACCGGATCGAAACGATTGTCGCCATCGTCATATCCGTATGATCACATGTTTTTTCAAAAGGCCGGATGGATTCCACAATAGAAGCAAGCGCCCCGGCCGGGCTCATGCCCTCTTCCGGATAAGCCGCGTGTGACTGACGCCCGGTAAGCTTTATTATCATGCCCCGGGAAGCGCAGGCAAAGCTTCCGCCCCGCAGGAGAACCGTTCCTTCCGGATATCCCGGTATATTGTGACAGCCGAGGATAAAATCGGCCGGCTGCTCCTGAAATAGTCCGAGACACCGCTTCGCACCTTCGCCATTCTCCTCAGCCGGCTGAAACAGGAAAATAACGTTCGCGCCGACTTTTCTGTTCCGTATGGCCGCTGCGGCTCCTGCTGCCATCGCCATGTGACCGTCATGGCCGCAGCCGTGAAAGACGCCTCCGCCTTCACTTACGATGCCGTCCATATCCGCGCGCACCACAATCGTGCGCTCCGCGCCGTCTTCCTTGTGAATACCGTAAAACCAGCGATTCCGTTCCTCGAGTATCAGATCGCTTTCCTCACGCAGATACTTTTTGAGGATTACCATTGTTTTCATTTCATGCCAGGAAAGCTCCGGATGACTGTGCAGCTCCTGCCATAACGCATTCGTCTTCATACCTCAGAAACCTAAATCAGGTCCGCAAGAGCAGCCGCACGGTTCAGACCATCCGTCCTGTCGATGTCACCTTCATCATACACACCGGGAACCAGCACCTCACCGATTATTCCACATTTCAGAAACTCAAATGACTTTTCAAAAGCAAACCGTATTCCTTCGAAGCTCGACATGCCTTCGTCGCCGCAGCACGCGAGCAGTCCCGCTTTTTTTCCTGCAAAGTCTTTTTCTGCCACACAGAACGAATAAAGCTTGTCAATGAGGAGCTTCATCTGTGCCGGAAATGTATACCAGTAAAGCGGTGCCGCGAAGACTACCGCATCAGCTGCCTCTATTGCTTCAGCCGCCTTGCTGAAATCATCGTCTGCAATACACGGACTGCCGTTCTTAAAGCAGGAATTGCAGACACTGCATGGCTTAATATTCAGCTTAAATGTATCGATGCATTCCACCTCATACCCTTTTGCTTCTGCAGCAGCAATGAAGCTCTCCGCCATTTTGCTGCTGTTGCTGTTCTTCCGCGGACTTGCTGTAAAAACAATGACTTTCTTCATAATATGTTCCTCCCATTGAAAAAGACACGATGTATTACTGTATCGCGAAATGCACAGAAAGACAGCCGGCTTTCAGGCCGTCTGCCCTTCTGGTTGTATTCTGGGTAATATAAAATTCTTCTGTTATACGAGCTCGATCAGCACTTCCATCGCTGCATCGCCTTTTCTTTGTGCTATCTTGACGATACGTGTGTAGCCGCCGCCGCGCTCCGCGTACTTCGGTGCAAGCTCATTGAAAAGCTTGTCAATCACATCAAACTGCTTGCTGTTTTTCTTACGTCCGGCGATTTCCTTCGGAACATCTTTGACCGGATAGAGGAAACGCATCATCTGGCGTCTCGCGTGAAGTCTCGACGGCTTGTCCTTCTTGATTGTCTTGTCGATTTCGTCATACAGTGTAACCTTATGACCGTCCACGACTTCCTTCTGACGTTTGCCGTCCTTATCCTTGCGCGGTGTCTTTACCTTGATGGTGACTTCTTCAAAGTTATCCTTCTCACGGATTGCGGAAGCGATCATGCTTTCTGCAATCTTACGGATTTCCTTGGCCTTTGCCTCTGTTGTGATAATCTTGCCGTTTGAAAGAAGAGCCGTTACCTGATTGCGGAGCAGAGCCTTCCTCTGGCTCGCGGTTCTTCCAAGTTTTCTGTACTTTGCCATTTCTATTATCCTCCTATGTGGAACCTGTAATCATGCATCTTCGGTCTTACTGAAAACAGGCTTGCCCGTCCGGGGGCTTCCATTACTCGTCACTGGAATTGAGTTCCAATCCGAGCTCCTTAAGTTTCGCCAATACCTCTTCGAGCGACTTGCGTCCAAGATTCCGGACCTTCATCATATCTTCCGCCGTCTTGTTCGTCAGTTCCTCGACTGTATTGATTCCGGCACGCTTCAGGCAATTGTAGGATCGTACGGAAAGCTCCAGCTCGTCGATACTCATCTCGAGAACCTTCTCCTTCTCGTCATTCTCCTTCTCAATCATGACTTCTGCCTTCTGACCGCTCTCGGAAAGAGCAACAAAAAGGTTCAGATGCTCACAGAGAACTTTAGCTGCCAGACTGACTGCCTCTTCCGGACTCATGGTTCCCTTCGTCCAGACGTCAAGCGTCAGTTTATCATAATCTGTCACCTGTCCGACACGTGTGTTTTCAACATGCATGTTGACACGTTCTACAGGTGTGTAAATCGAATCGATCGCAATTACACCGATGCCGGAAACATTTTCCTTATTTCGGTCGGCACTGATATAACCTCTGCCGTTGGTGATTGTAAGCTCCATATAGAGCTTGCAGTCTTTCCCGCCGTTAAGTGTAGCGATCACCGTCTCGGGATTCACAATCTCAATATCCTCGCCAAGCTGGACATCAGCACCTGTTACGACACAGTCGCCCTCAACATCGATATACGCTGTCTTCGGCTCTTCCGTTCCGCTGTTGTCCTTGATTGCCAGCGTTTTGAGATTCATGATAATCTCGGTAACGTCTTCCTTAACACCGGGGATGGAACTGAATTCATGAAGCACACCGTCAATCTTGACCTGACTGATCGCTGCGCCCGGAAGCGACGAAAGCATGATCCTGCGCAGGGAGTTTCCGAGCGTAGTGCCATATCCTCTTTCGAGTGGCTCTGCCACAAATCTGCCAAACCGCTTGTCTTCCGATGATTCGGTCATCTCTATATTAGGTTTGTTGAAATCAAACACGAAAAGCACCTCCTGGAATCCGCGGATGCCTGTATACATGGCAGACCGCATTAAGACGTTTACTTGGAGTATAACTCGACAATTAACATCTCATCGACCGGTACATCGATAGCTTCTCTAAGTGGAAGTTCTTTTACAGAACCTTTTAAATTCTCCTGGTCTGATTCCAGCCAAGCCGGAACGGCTCTTCCGGACGTACTTTCCAAAATAGACTGATACCTCGGTGATGTTCTCTTGCTTTCCTTGATCTCAACCGTATCACCGGCCTTAACCTGGTAGGAAGGGATATTCACCAGTTTTCCGTTAACAAGCACATGTCTGTGATCGACAATCTGACGCGCTTCCATACGTGTCCTTGCAAAACCGAGACGGAAAATAACGTTGTCGAGACGTGTTTCAAGCATCGTCATCAGATTCGCACCTGTCTGTCCGCTCATCTTCTCAGCCTTCACGTAATAATTGCGGAAAGGTTTCTCAAGAACGCCATAGATGAATTTTGCTTTCTGCTTCTCCCGCAGCTGCAGACCGTACTCACTGACCTTACGTCCGGCTCTCTTCAGCTGTCTTGTCGACTTCTTATCGATCCCGAGATATACGGGATCCAGTCCCAGTGACCGGCATCTCTTTAAAACCGGTACTCTATTTACTGCCATTGCTATTCCTCCTGATCAATGTCATGAAATACAACATGCTGGTTCCTTTGCTTTCCCCGCGGGATCATACTCTCCTGCGTTTCGGGGGACGGCAGCCGTTATGAGGAACCGGTGTCACGTCGCGGATGCTTAACACCTCCAGGCCGCATGCCTGAAGTGCGCGGATCGCCGCCTCTCTTCCGGAACCAGGTCCCTTGACCATGACATCCACAGTCTTAAGGCCATGTACGAGTGCTGCCTTTGTAGCAGTTTCTGCTGCCATCTGCGCAGCATACGGAGTAGATTTTCTTGAACCTCTAAATCCCAGACCGCCGGCACTTGCCCAGCTTAAAGCATTGCCTTCCATATCCGTCAGCGTAACAATTGTATTGTTAAAAGAAGACTGGATATGTGCCTGTCCGCGTTCAACGTTCTTCTTGACACGACGTTTACCCGTCGCTTTCTTAACTTGCTTTGCCATCTAAACTAACCTACTTTCTTAAAAAAAATCAACAGTTCCGATTATTTCTTCTTGCCGGCTACCGTTCTCTTCGGCCCCTTGCGTGTTCTTGCATTCGTCTTTGTATTCTGACCGCGGACAGGAAGTCCCTTCCTGTGACGGACACCGCGATAGCAGCCTATTTCCTGAAGACGCTTGATATTGAGGGCGATTTCTCTTCTGAGAACACCTTCAACCGTCTGCGAATTCTCTATGACTGTACTAATATTCTTGACTTCTTCACTTGTAAGATCTCTGACACGTGTGTCCGGATTTACTCCGGCGTCTTTCAGGATCCTGCGTGAGCTGGAAATACCGATGCCGTATATATAGGTCAGTCCGACCTCTACACGCTTATCTCTTGGTAAATCCACACCTGCAATACGAGCCATGTTAATTCCTCCATTTGTTGTTGTACGCGAAGCCTCCCGGCTTCGTCCATATTGTCACTAATTGGGACACTTCAGCGATGCGGTACGCCTTATGTCAGTGTCCAGCTGTCCCGCAGAAAAAAGAACAGCCTTTCCCATACTGTTACTCTGGGTATTACATGCAATATTCCGTGAAGGCACATGAGCTCCCACTGAATATATGTAAACAGACATTCCATATGGAATCCCTGTTACCGCCTTCTTCATGATAATTCCCTGTTTTCTGCAGCTCTGCAGTATTAACCCTGTCTCTGCTTATGCTTCGGATTCTCGCAGATGATCCGGATACTGCCTTTTCTCTTGATTACCTTGCACTTCTCGCACATAGGCTTAACGGATGAGCGAACCTTCACAGCGACTCCTCCTTTCCATAATGAAGACTCCGGCTAAAAACAGCCGGATTATATTATATCACCCGGACGCCCTCTACGTCAAGAAATTCTGACTTCGGCGCGTCCGGATGTATATTTATTTGTCTCTCCAGATGATTCTGCCCTTTGTAAGATCGTACGGCGACAGTTCCAGTGTCACTCTGTCACCAGGCAGAATTTTGATAAAATTCATTCTTAACTTTCCGCTGATGTGTGCCAGAACCTTATGGCCGTTTTCGAGTTCTACCTGAAACATCGCATTCGGCAGCTTCTCGACCACGGTTCCTTCTATTTCAATAACATCCGCTTTTGACATTTAACAATTCCTCCTGCCCTAAGCCTGTCCAGCTTCAAATTGTTTCAAAAACCTTCGTATTCCGGTGTCATCCGCCATAGTATCACAGGACACATGAATCACCTGGATATGCTTCTGGTTCTTTTTTTTCGGCCTCGCGATTGTCCGCTCCGCGCCATTTACAAGATACACGTATTCGCCGCAGACGGAAAGTATGGCATAGAGCACGCCCCTGTCATGTCCGGCCGTTGATCTGGCCAGCATTCCTGCTTCTGTCATGACCGGTTCCTATCGAAAGATCTGTTCGATCGACGCGGATATATCATCTATGCTGCCCTTCGTCCCGTCAACAGTCGACAGGATGCCGCGTCCGCTGTAATAGCTGATCAGCGGTTCTGTCTGCTCATGGTAGACAGCGAGGCGTTTCTTTACGGTTTCCGGCCGGTCATCATCACGAAGGATAAGCGCTGTTCCGCACTTATCGCAGAAGCCCTCTTTCCTGGGAGGAGCAGCTATCGTATGATAAATCGCACCGCAGTTCGGGCAGACTCTCCGGCATGCCATCCGTTCGATGATCGTCCCGTCCGGGACATCGATGTTAATGGCATAGTCAATCTTTCCGCCTGCCGCTTCAAGTGCCGCGTCAAGCGCTTCCGCCTGCGGAATTGTTCTTGGAAAGCCATCCAGAACATAACCATCTGCACAGTCCGCCTGCTTAAGGCGGTCAACAACAAGATCTACAACCAGGTCATCCGGAACAAGGAGCCCCTTGTCCATATAGCCCTTCGCCTTGCTGCCAAGCTCTGTGCCGTTTTTAATATTTTCACGAAAGATATCCCCGGTTGAAATGTGCGGTATGGAATGCTTTACGGCGATAATATCACCATGCGTTCCCTTGCCCGCGCCGGGCGCTCCCATCATAATGACTCTCATTTAAAATGCCCTCCTGACAAGAACCTGCTTTTCCGGCATCTTTCTATTCATCTGCTAATCGTTCAAAAAGCCTCTGTAATTTCTTACCAGCATCTGGGATTCGATCTGTTTAACCGTCTCCAGAACAACGCCTACGATAATGATGATAGAGGTTCCTCCAAAGGAAACGCTGGCTCCGAAAACACCGTTGAAGAAGTAAGGAATCAGCTGAACGATGATCAGTCCTACAGCACCCATGAAGATTACGTAATTCAGGATCCTGTTCAGATAGTCCACTGTCGGCTTGCCCGGCCGGATACCTGGAATAAATCCGCCGCTCTTCTTCATATTATCGGCGATCTCCATAGGATTGAAGGTGATCGATGTATAGAAGTAAGCAAAAAATACAACCAGTAACATGTAAATTACAAGTCCGACTGAATACTCCATGTGCTTTGGATTGATCCAGTTGTTTGAGCTCAGCATCTTCATGATATACGAGTCCGTTCCTTTGCCCATAAAGGTAGCAATCAGAACCGGGAACTCCATGATGGACTGTGCGAAAATGATAGGTATAACACCGCCGGTATTGACCTTCAGCGGAATATATGTCGACTGACCGCCTACCATTCTGCGTCCCTGAAGCTTCTTCGAATACTGAACCGTAATCCTGCGTTCCGCATCCTGCAGCAGAACAACAAATACAATTGTAACGATAATAACAGCGGCAATAACAAGAATTGCCAGTCCCGCGCTTGCGTATGTCTTAGATTCAAATTTCGGCTGAATAAACTTTTCATAAAGCGTTACGAAATCACTTGGCATCCTCGACAGGATATTGATCATCAGTACAATGGAAATACCATTGCCTACACCACTTTCCGTGATCTGCTCGCCGACCCACATCAGGAATGCCGAACCTGCTGTAAGAGTAACTACGATGATTGCGCATGTCACGAAGTCATAGTTTGTAAGATAACCCTGACGGCCAAAAGCGATCGCCATTGCTACTGATTCGATCAAGGACAGGATAATATTGACGTACCGCGTGATGGCAATCAGTTTCTTTCTGCCCTCAGCTCCCTCTTTCTGCATTTCTTCCAGCTTCGGTATTGCTATGGTAAGGAGCTGTATGATGATGGATGCTGTGATGTACGGCGTAATGGACAATGCCAGTACGGACATCTTTGCAAAAGATCCTCCGGTAAATGCGTCAAAGAAATTGAAAAGCTCGCTGCTGTTCTGTTCAAAGAAACTTTGAATCAGAGAGCTGTTCACGCCCGGAGTCGGAATCTGGGAACCTACCCGGATTACAACGAGCATCCATAACGTAAAAATCAGTCTTTTTCTGATGTCTTCGATTCTAAATGCATCACGAAGCGTCTTCAGCATTAAATCACCTCTGCTTTTCCACCGGCGGCTTCTATCTTAGCGGCCGCGGCAGCACTGAAGGCGTTTGCCTGAACCGTAAGCTTCTTCGTCAGTTCTCCGTTGCCGAGGATCTTGACGCCGTCTCTTGGATTTTTGACAATACCTTGTTCTATAAGTGTATCAACCGTGACAACTGCATCATTATCGAATGTTTCCAGTGCGCTGACATTAATTCCTACTATTACCTTTGTATTCCTATTGGTAAAACCACGTTTCGGCAAACGTCTGTATAAAGGCATCTGACCGCCTTCAAAACCAGGTCTCGGAGCGCCGGTACGTGCCTTCTGTCCCTTGCTGCCCTTTCCTGCTGTCTTACCGTTTCCTGAACCATGACCGCGACCGCGCCTGAAATTGTCACTGTGTCTCGCACCGTCGGCCGGTTTAAGTGTCGATAAATCCATGGTCTGCACCTCCTTTTACGCTGTTAGATTTCTTCTACCTTGAGCATGTATTCCACCTGACGGATCATTCCTCTTGTAGCAGCATTGTCCGGAAGCTCCACTGTATGATTCGTCTTTGTAAGTCCAAGCGCCTCGACTGTTCTCCTATGCTTGGGAACAGCACCGATCGTGGACCTTACAAGTGTGATCTTTAATTTATCTGCCATTTCTAATACCTCCTAGCCGACAATATCTTCAACAGATTTGCCGCGAAGCTTTGCGACTTCTTCCGGAGTCTTAAGCGCCCTGAGTCCATTGATGGTTGCCAGTACGACGTTCTGCTTATTATTGGATCCAAGCGATTTCGTACGAATATTCTTAATGCCGGCGAGCTCGATCACGGCACGTGCCGGACCGCCTGCAATAACTCCGGTTCCTTCCGGCGCCTTCTTCAAAAGCACCTGTGAACTGCCGAAATATCCGGTATAATCATGTGTGATGCTCTGCTGCGGGTCAATCGCTACTGTAATCATGTTCTTGACGGCATCCTCTTTGCCCTTCCGGATTGCCTCCGGTATTTCAGCCGCTTTTCCAAGGCCGGCACCGACATGTCCGTTTTCGTCGCCGACAACGACCAGTGCTGTGAATCGGAAGTTTCGTCCACCTTTAACAACCTTCGTAACACGCTTAATGGATACGACTCTTTCCGCATATTCAGACTGTGCGGATGTATTTTCCTGCTGTCTCATGTGTTCTCCTCCTTCCTAGAATTCCAGTCCGGCTTTTCTGGCTGCGTCAGCCAGTGCCTGGACCTTGCCCTGATAGATATAACCGCCTCTGTCAAAAACCACTTTCTTAATGCCTGCTTCAACCGCCCTCTGCCCAATCACTGTGCCAAGGCGCTCGGCAGCGGCAACATTGTTTGTCTTCTCGAGCTCAGCGCTGACTTCCTTCTGGAGTGTCGACGCCGATACAAGTGTACGGCCGACTGTATCGTCGATCACCTGAGCATACATGTGATTATTGCTGCGGAATACGGCAAGACGCGGGCACTCCGGTGTCCCGCTGAAACGATTGCGGATCTTCCTGTGTTTGTTTAAGCGAACTTTCGCTCTAGATTCTTTCCTAATCATCTTCGTTCTCTCCTTATTTACTTACCGGTCTTGCCAACTTTACGTCTGATCACTTCATCCGCGTACTTGATGCCCTTGCCCTTATACGGCTCCGGCTTCCTCTTGTCACGGATTTCCGCAGCAAACTGACCAACCTTTTCCTTATCGCAGCCGCTGACTATGATTACGTTCTGTCCTTCCACCGTAGTCTCGATTCCTTCCGGATCCGTCATGACAACCGGATGTGAATAACCGAGGGTCATCGTAAGCTTATCGCCGGATTTCGAAGCTCTGTAGCCGACACCGTTGATTTCCAGTTTCTTGGAATAGCCTTCTGTTACACCAATGACCATATTATTGAGAAGAGATCTTGTCAGACCGTGAAATGACTTCATTTTCTTTAAGTCATTCGGCCTTGAGACGATGATCTCGTCGCCTTCTGTTTTAATTTCCATTTCCGCAGGAAGTGTGCGGAACAATTCACCCTTCGGCCCTTTAACCGTAACATTATTGCTGCCTTCAATATTCACGGTAACTCCCGCGGGAATTTGAATGGGCATTCTGCCTATACGTGACATCGTTTTCCTCCTTACTTAGATTCTCGGAACGGTTTATACCGCTCTGTTTTCAGTATGTATTACCCGGAAATACGCCCTACCAGATAAATGCCAGGACCTCGCCGCCGACCTGAAGCTTCCTTGCTTCCCTGTCTGTAATAACACCCTTGTTTGTCGAGATGATCGCTACTCCGAGTCCGCCCAGTACACGGGGCAGCTCGTCCTTGTTCGCATATACACGGAGACCGGGTCTCGAAATTCTCTTAAGACCGGAAATAACCTTCTCGTTCTTGTCTCTTCCGTATTTCAGCGAGATATGGATTGTCTTGAACGTACCATCATCCTTCAGCTCATACTTCTCGATATATCCTTCGTCAACCAGGATATCCGCGATCGCGACTTTCATCTTCGATGCGGGAATATCCACTGTATCGTGTTTTGCAGTATTCGCGTTACGAATTCTTGTAAGCATATCTGCAATAGGATCGCTCATCGTCATTTATTGTTCCTCCTTTACCATCCTACCAGCTGGCTTTCTTCACGCCCGGGATCTGACCTTTGTATGCTAATTCGCGAAAACAGATTCTGCAGATTCCGTATTTTCTCAAATATGCGTGCGGACGGCCGCAAATCCTGCAGCGGTTGTATTCTCTTGTCGAGAATTTAGCCTTGCTCTGCTGTTTAATCTTCATTGAAGTCTTAGCCACGAAATTTTCCTCCTAACTATTTTGCGAACGGCATATTGAAGCATGTCAGTAATGCACGGGCTTCTTCGTCTGTCTTTGCCGTGGTGACAATGATAATATCCATACCTCTTACTTTGTCAACTTTATCATATTCGATCTCGGGGAAAATCAGCTGTTCCTTGATACCCAGCGCGTAATTTCCTCTGCCGTCGAATGCGTTCGGGTTGACACCCCTGAAGTCACGCACACGCGGAAGCGCCAGATTAACAAGACGGTCAAGGAATTCATACATCCTTTCACCTCTTAATGTAACTTTGCATCCGATCGGCATTCCGCCTCTGATCTTAAAATTTGCAATGGAGTTTTTGGCTTTTGTGATAACCGGCTTCTGTCCTGAAATCTTCTCAAGATCAGCCGCTGCCGACTCCAGTACCTTAGCGTTTTCTTTGGCTTCGCCTACGCCCATGTTAATGACGATCTTATCCAGCTTCGGTACCTGCATAACATTTTTATATCCAAATTTCTTCGTCATTTCGCCGACGATTTCATTCAAATATTGTTCTTTTAGTCTATTCAACGTCCCGGACCTCCTTCCTCATGCTTATTAATCGATTGTGTCGCCCGTCTTCTTCGCGAAACGGACTTTCTTGTCTCCATCCATCTTAAAACCTACACGGGTGGGGCTGCCTTTATAAAGGAGCATGACGTTGGAAGCATCGATCGGTCCTTCCTGATGAATAATACCGCCGGACTTGTCTCTGGCATTCGCTTTCGTGTGCTTCGTAACCATGTTGATGCCTTCCACCAGCAGGGTACCGTCTTTCCTGTTTATTTTCAGAACCTTACCGTCCTTGCCTTTGTCACGGCCGGTAATAACTCTGACCATATCGTCTTTTTTGATCTTGCCTGTTGCCATCTTACGGGCACCTCCTTATAATACTTCCGGAGCAAGGGAAACGATCTTCATGAACTGTTTCTCACGAAGCTCTCTCGCTACCGGCCCAAAGATACGTGTACCGCGGGGATTCTTGTCATCACCGATGATAACAGCTGCGTTCTCATCGAACTTGATGTAGGAACCATCTTTGCGGCGGGCTCCCTTAACAGTACGGACCACAACTGCCTTGACGATGTCACCCTTCTTAACAACGCCGCCTGGTGTTGCGTCTTTAACAGTGGCAACGATAATATCTCCGATTCTTGCATATCTCCTGGTGGAGCCTCCGAGCACACGAATCGTAAGCAGCTCTTTGGCACCTGTATTGTCAGCGACTCTTAGTCTGCTTTCCTGTTGGATCATAGCAGGTAAACCTCCTATTCTATACGATTGTCAGCAAGTTTATCTTGCCTTCTCCATTACTTTCACGAGTCTCCATCTCTTGTCCTTTGACAGAGGCCTTGTTTCCATAACACGGACTGTGTCACCGACGTTGCACTCATTATTCTCATCATGAACTTTCAGCTTGACAGTTCTCTTGACGATCTTCTTGTAAAGAGGGTGCTGCACATGGTCCTGCACCGCAACGACGATCGTCTTGTCCATTTTATTGCTGATGACTTTTCCTGTACGTGTCTTTCTTAAATTCCTTTCCACGGTTTAATTTCCTCCCTGCTCAGTCTTGCCAGCTTCCGTGATAACGGTCTGGATTCTTGCGATGTTCTTGCGGACTTCTTTGATTCTGCTGGTGTTTTCCAACTGATTGGTTGCATTCTGGAATCTCAGGTTGAAAAGTTCTTTCTTGGCAGCTACTAATTCATCATTGAGCTCTGCAGCTGATTTTGATCTCAAATCTTCTACAAATGCATTAATTTTCACTGTTATCACCGCCTTCTAAGTCAGCGCGCGACGCGATCTTGCAGTTGCAGGGGAGCTTGTGCATGGCAAGGCGCAGAGCCTCATGAGCATCTTCGTCACTGACGCCCCCGATTTCAAAAAGAACACGTCCCGGTTTTACTACAGCTACCCAGTACTCAAGCGCACCTTTTCCTTTTCCCATACGGGTTTCAAGAGGCTTGTGCGTTACAGGCTTATCCGGGAAAATCTTGATCCATACCTGGCCGCCACGCTTCACATAACGTGTCATGGCAACACGGGCTGCCTCTATCTGATTTGATTTGATCCAGCATGGCTCGATTGCGATAAGACCGTATGTACCGTTCGTGATCCTATTGCCTTTCATTGCCTTGCCGGCCATCGTTCCGCGGAACTGCTTGCGGTGTTTTGTCCTCTTCGGCATTAACATTACTGGTCACTCCCTTCCTTATTCTCTCTGGTCGGAAGGATCTCGCCTTTGTAGATCCATACCTTGACACCGACTTTTCCATATGTGGTGTTCGCTTCCGCAAAGCCATAATCGATGTCTGCACGAAGTGTCTGCAGAGGGATCGTTCCCTCGCTGTAAAACTCGGTACGAGCCATATCGGCACCGCCAAGACGTCCTGCTACACATGTCTTGACACCTAACGCACCGGATTTCATTGTCCTGCTCATGCAGGATTTCATAGCACGGCGGAAAGAGATACGGCTTTCCAGCTGCTGTGCGATATTCTCGGCAACAAGCTGCGCGTCTCTGTCCGGACGTTTGATTTCTTTAATATCGACAACAACCTTACGTCCAATAAGCTTCTGAAGCTCTGTCTTGACTTTCTCAATTTCTGTGCCGCCCTTGCCGATTACAATACCGGGCTTTGCCGTATAGATCGTAACTTTGATGCGTTCGGAAGCACGTTCGATTTCGATCTTGGAAACGCCTGACGCATAAAGTCTTTTCTTGAGAAATTCACGAATCTTATGGTCTTCTACTAAATAGTCTGCAAACTCGGATTCTGCGTACCATTTGGAATCCCAGTCTTCAATCACACCGACTCTTAAACCGTGTGGATTAACTTTTTGTCCCATGTTGCCCTCCTATTTCTCATTCAATACAACTGTGATATGACTCATACGCTTCTTAATCTGATAAGCTCTGCCCTGCGCGCGCGGCTGAATCCTCTTAAGGATCGGGCCTTTGTTTGCGTAGCACTCTTCGATATAGAGCTTGTCCGCGTTCATGCTGTTGTTGTTCTCAGCATTCGCAATCGCGGATTTCAAAAGCTTCTCGATAATGGACGATGCATATCTGGGATTGTACATCAGGATGCCAAGTGCTGTCTTCACATCCTTGCCGCGAATAACATCCAGTATATAACATGCCTTCTGAACTGGTATTCTTGCATATGAGATCGTTGCAGAGGGTCTGGTATCTTTATTCTCATTCCGCTCCCGCTTGATCTGGGATCTATGTCCTTTCGCCATGGATCTGACCTCCTTCTGTTATAACTACAGTACTTTCGATTTCTTCTCGCCGCTGCCATGGCCGCGGAATGTTCTGGTTGCTACAAATTCACCAAGCTTATGACCGACCATATCCTCCGTAACATATACAGGCACATGTCTTCTGCCGTCATGGATTGCGATCGTATGGCCGACCATCTGCGGGAAAATCGTGGAACGGCGTGACCAGCTCTTGATGACTGTCTTCTCGCCGCTGGCGTTTAACGCTTCGATTTTCTTAAGCAAGCTCTTATCTGCAAATGGTCCTTTTTTCAATGAACGAGCCATTATTCTTCCTCCTTAACTATTTCGCCGATTTACCGCTGCGTGTACGAACAATCATCTTGTTGGAATGCTTGTTCTTCTTCCTGGTCTTAAGACCCATAGCCGGTTTGCCCCAAGGTGTACATGGTCCGGGACGTCCGACCGGTGCCTTGCCTTCGCCGCCGCCGTGCGGATGGTCATTCGGGTTCATAACGGAACCGCGGACTGTCGGGCGGATTCCCATATGGCGTTTCCTGCCGGCCTTTCCGATATTGATCAGGTTGTGCTCGCCGTTGCCGACAATACCAATGGTTGCGCGGCACATAATCGGCACGAGACGCATCTCTCCGGACGGCATACGAAGCGTTGCGTATTTGCCTTCCTTCGCCATAAGCTGCGCTGCGCTGCCTGCTGAACGAACAAGCTGTCCGCCCTTGCCCGGATACAGTTCAATGTTGTGAATCTGTGTACCGATAGGGATGTTCTCAAGCGGCAGGCAGTTGCCTACACGTACTTCAGCTGCAGCCCCGTTCATGACCTTCATGCCTTCCATAAGGCCTTCCGGTGCAATAATATAAGATTTCGTACCGTCTGCATAGCAGATCAGCGCGACATTTGCCGTTCTGTTCGGATCATATTCAATACCGACTACCTTAGCCGGAATATTATCCTTATTCCTCTTGAAATCGATAACTCTGTATTTCCTTCTGCTTCCGCCTCCGCGGTGTCTGACTGTAATCTTGCCCTGATTATTGCGGCCTGCTGTCGTACTGAGCGATACCAGCAGGGACTTCTCCGGTGTTGATTTTGTAATCTCGGAAAAATCGGAGCCTGTCATATGTCTTCTGGAAGGTGTATATGGGCTGTATGTCTTGATTCCCACGTTAAGCACTCCTTTCATGGATAACTCGTTTGTTGTCACACTTTTCTGTGTATAGTTTTACGAATGGAACAGCTCCCGGTTTACAGTCCTTCGAAAATTTCGATGTCGGCGCTGTCTTCCGTAAGCTGAACGATTGCTTTCTTCGTCTTCGGTGTCATTCCCATTGTCTTGCCGCGTCTTCTGAGCTTGCCTTCGCAGTTCATGGTATTGACTGTCGCGACCTTCGTTCCCGCAAACATCTTCTCGACCGCTTCGCGGATCTGAACCTTGTTTGCTTCCGGATGAACGAGAAATGTATACTTCTTGGATGCCATCGATGCCATGCTCTTCTCGGTAACGACCGGTTTGATTATTACATCATAATACTGTAACGCTGCCATTATGCATACACCTCCTCGATCGCTGCCACCGCGTCCTTCGACAGAATGACCGTATTGTACTTCAGAATATCATAACAATTAATCGAATTCGTATAGGCTGTCTTGACTGACGGGATATTCCTTGCCGCAAGAGCAACATTGTCGCTGTTCCCGTCGAGAACTACAAGCGCCTTGTCCAGCTTCAGATTGTCCAGAACCTTCTTAAAGTTCTTTGTCTTGGCTTCATCCAGCTTCAGCTCATCAAGTACGATCAGCTTGTTTTCTGCAACACGTGAGGTGAGCGCCGACTTAAGTGCCAGCTGCTTCTCCTTGCGGTTCATCTTGAATGAATAATCTCTCGGAACCGGTGCGAACACAACTCCGCCGCCTTTCCACTGCGGTGCTCTGATGGAGCCCTGTCTCGCATGGCCTGTTCCCTTCTGACGCCACGGCTTCTTGCCGCCGCCGCTGACTTCAGAACGTGTCTTTGCTTTCTGATTGCCCTGGCGCTTGTTAGCAAGCTGGTTTAAAACTGCCATATGCACCAGATGCTCATTTACTTCAACACCAAAGACAGCATCATTTAAATCGATTGAACCGACTTCGCTGCCTTCCATATTGTAAACAGATACACTTGCCATCTGTATGATCCTCCTTTCGTCCGTATATAAACTAGGATGCCTTCACAGTTTCTTTGATAGTTACGAGTGATTTTCTCGGTCCCGGTACCGCTCCCCTGACAAGAATCAGGTTGTTCTCCGGATCAACCCGGACAATTTCCAGGTTCTGAACCGTAATCTGCTTGCATCCCATATGTCCGGGCATCTTCTTCCCCTTGAATACCTTGCTGGGATCGGAAGATGAACCGTTGGAACCTGCGTGACGATGGTATTTGGAACCATGTGCCATCGGTCCGCGGCTCTGGTTGTGACGGCGGATAGCTCCCTGGAAGCCTTTGCCCTTTGAGACTGCCGTCGCATCTATCTTATCGCCTGCCTGGAAGATATCCGCCTTGATCTCCTGCGCAACGGTATAATCAGCCGCGTCATCAAAACGGAACTCCCGTATATAACGTCCCTGGCAGTAATAATCGATCTTGTTGCCCTTCTTCTCAATGGTCTTCGTTGCCATGCCTGCCTTATCAAAAAGGCCTGCCTGTGTCTTATTGACAAGTTTCTTGCGGATTTCGCCGAATCCTACCTGGACCGCGCTGTATCCGTCATTCTCTTCTGTCTTGACCTGCGTCACGACACACGGGCCCGCCTGAAGTACCGTAACGGGGGTAAGGATTCCATCCTCGTTAAAAATCTGCGTCATGCCGACCTTTGTAGCTAAAATCGCTTTCTTCATTTCAAACCTCCTGTTTTCTACAGCGGATGCCGCACTTTCTGCAAGTGCTCAGGCATCATTCTAGGAACAGTATTATACGTTCCGGGTTATTTCATCTTGATATCGATGTAGACACCTGCAGGCATTTCAAGACGTGACAGTGCGTCAACAGTCTTCTGCGTCGGTGCAATGATATCAATGAGCCGTTTGTGTGTTCTCTGCTCAAACTGCTCTCTGGAGTCTTTGTACTTATGCACAGCTCTTAAGATCGTGATGACCTCCTTCTTTGTAGGAAGAGGAACAGGTCCGCTGACTTCCGCTCCGTTCTTCTTTACGGTCTCGATGATCTTCTTCGCGCTCGCATCCACCAGCTGGTGGTCGTACGCCTTCAGTGTGATTCTCATTACTTGACTTGCCATAAAAAAAGTCGCCTCCTTTTCGTACTTTGTACTGCAGTACGACAAGCGGTGACTGTACACTCTCCCGTGTGTGTCCTTGTTAAAAGAAAAGACATTCACACGTTGTTTCCACATCCAGGTGGACATTTGATTCGTACAGTGACTTGTCGCCAGTTTCCTAACTTGACATTCGCTCCACGGAAAACCTGCCACGAGGGCAGCAACCTCACGCTTCACAGCTATCAATGTCACAGCTTTTATATTATATAGGATTGCAAAAGAATTTGCAAGAAGTTTTTTTATTTTTTTCTCCGGCCGCAAAAGGGTTCTGCTCTGATAAAATTCTGTTGTTCATGGCTTAAAATCCTGCTATTATAGAGGAAGAGTAATGATCCGACCTTTTTCTCACTAAGGAAAGCAGGCTCCCATGAAATCGAAAGACCATGCAGAACTTGAGACGGCGGTTCCCGGATACCGTGAACGCAGAAAAATATTTAACAGGGATTTTTATCTCTTTCTTATTATTACAGTCACTGCCGGCATCGGTATCATGGCTTTTCTTTTCACAAACCTGGCGCGTAACTATCAGAACAATACTTCCGCGGACAGCGCCTATCATCTTCTGGAAATCAACCACCAGATTCGTACAAACGTTGAGATGCAGCTGCAGAAGGACGATGATTTTTCACAGAGTCTGAAAATCGATATAGCAAACACGCCATTTGAAGACGAAGATGCTTTCCTTTATTATCTTCAGCAGCAGCAGACAGCCGCGGATATTGAACAGATCCTCATTTATACCGAAGACGGAAACTGCTGTGACCAGTATGGAAATGCATATAAAAATAATTCCGGCAGCTTTGCCGCTTCTGTCATTTCACAGGAAAAGGCCAGACGGATTATCGGTACAACCATTGAATTCGGGGTCTCTGTGCAGGCTGGCACAAAGCTTCACAGCAGCGTGGTACGTGTACTGTCCGTTACACATGACCTGAATACCATATTCAACAATTTGAATCTCCAGTCATACGGCGGAAGCAGCGACTGCTGCCTTACAAGGCAGAACGGCGTTACTGTGAGCATGCTGAACAATACGGGTATGACACAGGTTTACAATCTCCTGTCGCTTTTTGAAACAGGTACATTAAAATGTCTGGACCGGAATGACTGTGATCTCTCCGCTGCAATGAGCAACGGGGAAGAGCATGTATTTATCTTCACAGGAACCGACAAAGTACGCAGATACGTGGTTGCAACGCCGTTGAGCTTTGATATGGTTTCCAACTGGTATGTCTTTTATATCGTGCCCGTCGACGTGGTCAGCCAGTCCATGAATCTTTTTTCATCAAGACTGCTTCTCATCGCCATTCTCGTTATTTCCTTCACCGCGATTATGTTTCTGCTTTTCTATATTATTTACCGGAGACGCAGCCGTATGTATGAGTCCGCGCTGGAAGTGCGTGAACAGGAGCTGCGCCGCGCCCTCTCGATGGCCAGCAGCGCGAATGCCGCAAAAACAAATTTTCTTTCAAACGTTTCGCACGATATACGGACACCGCTGAACGCCATCATCAATATGACTGATTTCGCGATCCGCGATTTAGACAATCCTGCCCGTGCGAAGGAATACCTGAAGACGGCGCGCCTTTCTTCCAATCATCTGCTTCAGCTCATCAATGATGTTCTGGACATGTCCCGCATTGAAAGCGGCAAGCTTGTCCTGTCCAGCGAGCCGTTCCGCATGGACGATGCGCTGGCCGATGTCCGCGGCATCATCGAACCGCTCTGCGCCAGAAAATCACAGACCTTTCAGTTCCGCGCGGAAAACCTGCAGCATAACGATCTGACCGGTGATTCGCTCCGCCTGAAGCAGATTCTGATCAATATTCTGAACAACGCTGTAAAATATACGCCGGAGGGCGGAACTGTTTCTTTTGCGGCATCCGAAATGAAGAGCATCAAAAGCCGTGAGATTCCCTTCCGCTTCACAGTCACCGACAATGGCATCGGAATCCGCAAAGAAAACCTCGGAAAAATCTTCGAACCTTTTACGCGCGAGCATGATGAACGTACCACATCTACGGAGGGAACCGGTCTCGGCCTTTCCATAACAAACAGCATTGTAAAAAGCATGGGAGGCTCGATATCCGCGGAAAGTGAAGTAGACAAGGGTTCTGTTTTCACGATTGAACTGTACTTCGAGATAAATGACTGCAGTACGGTAAAAGCTCCTGCGGCGCAGCCGGATGATACGAACCTGCATTTCCCGGGCAGGCGTGCTTTGCTTGTTGAAGATAACGAGATCAACATGATGATTGCCCGAACGATACTGGAGACATGGGAAATCACCGTGGAAGAGGCTGCCGACGGCAAGGAGGCCGTCCGCAGATTCAGGGAAAACAAAGCCGGATATTACGATATCATCTTTATGGATATTCAGATGCCGGTAATGGATGGATACGAAGCATCCGCCGCCATCCGCGGCGGAACGGAGGCCGATGCCGCACTTGTTCCGATTGTTGCGATGACCGCGAATGTTTTTGCGGATGATATTGAATATGCGCGGCGCACCGGCATGAACGGTCATATCGGAAAGCCGCTTGATTCCGGCGAGCTTCACCGTGTAACGGCAAAAATGCTGACCGCGTATCACTTTGAAGAGAGGGAACCCAAATGATCCGAAGAAAAAAAATCCGCATGCTGCTTTTATGCATCCCGCTGATCACTTCTCTTACAGCCGGATGCACCGCAAAGGTTAAAAGCACCGCGGAGCCCGACAAGGATATTATCACAATGGATGCCGTTGATGACCGGAAGATCACAATCACAATCCGTGCTGAATACAATATCAGTAACCAGGCAATACTCGACGCGTTAAAGGCAGAATTTCCCGACGTAAACTTTGTTTCTGTCTTTCACTGCGGACCCGAAACACAGTACGAGCTCCGACAGTCGCTGAGCGGCGGGACTGCCGAGGATATCGTCATCTCCCCGAATATGAAATCCATCTCCGACATTGCGCCGGACTGCCTAATGGATCTTTCGGCGGAAAGCTTTACAAACTGCTACGACGGCACTTCATTGGAGGACTGTCAGATAAACGGCAGAATTTACTATCTGCCCGGTCCTTCCTCTATTTACGGAATCGTATATGACAAGACCTTGTTCCAGCAGAACGGCTGGCAGGTACCGCACAGCTATTCCGAGTTTCTGAATCTGGCTGAAACCATCAATGCTTCCGGCATACGCGCAATACAGCCCACTTGTAAGTATGCCCGTCAGGCTCAGCTTGTTTTTACCATGTTTAACTATGATGAGGTCTTCGGCGGAATCACAAACGAGCAGTGGCTTACCGACTTCCAGAATGGCTCGGTTTCCATGAATGGGCATATTGATTCGGCGCTCGCCAGATACTCCGAGCTGCAGGATGCCGGCATCATCACTCCGTCTGACTTCGACATGCAGCCCGGCAACCGCAGTACCATGTTCTATACGAATCACAGCTGCGCGATGATCATTGAAAACGAGCAGGCGCAGCTGTACGCGAAGCAGGCCGGTTCCGACCATGAATACGGTATGTTCCCGTTCTGGTGCGGTGATGACGAAAATTCGGACAAGCTCATGTCCATTCCGGGATACTATATCGGCATCAACAAATCCCTTTCTGAAAAAGGAAATGAAAAAAAGCTGGCCGCTGTCAAGGATGCGCTTTCCTATATCAGTACACCGGAAGGGCAGGAAGCCATTAACGGCAGTGACAGCAGTCAGATATCGAACGTCCAGGGAACCTCCTATACCGAAAATGATTTCAACAAGGAAATCATCAGCACCGTCCAGAAAGGCTGTCTCGTTCCGGAGGTCGATCTTATGGCATCCGGCAATAACAACGCGGCGGAAAAGGCATTGAAAGCTGATCTTCCAAGATATCTTCAGGGAGATATCGACGGCGTCACCCTTGCGGATGACTGTGACAGCGCACGGTTAAAAGCTTTAACGGACGGCATAGACCGCGGTGAAGTCATCGCGACTGCCTCCGGAAACTTCACATGTCTGGAAACCGGACTTTTTATCGCAGATGTTTTAAAAAACAAGGCAAATGCCGATATCGGCCTCTGTCTTGTCGGCACGACACACTGCGGCACCGTCGGCCGGATCTACGCCGGAGACATCTGCACGGCGGATGTAAGTGCGCTTTCTCTTTCGATCGGTGTAACCAGCGGTGATCCAAACGATAAAAAACTCTGGCTTGTCTCCATGACTGGCTCGGAGATTACAGACCTGCTGAAGTCAGCTTATGCCTATAATCCAAATGACAATGTCCCGAATATCCCGTATTACGCGGCCTCCGGGCTTCGTATCAAATTTGCCCCGTGGGCTGAAAAAAAGCTGGTGTCCGTAACACTTGAAAACGGAAAAGCACTCGACGACGACACCATGTACAATGTCGCTCTTTGGGGCTGGCCGTTCGATTTTAAATGCCAGGGCTCTGTCCTTAAGGTTTACAGCGACTCCTGTGATGATATTCTCACTGAGGCAATCCGCAGGGATGGGACGATTAAACCGTTTAATGACGGCCGGTTTGTGATTGAATATTCGAAGTAGCAGGGGGGGATGACAGGGAAAAAGTAATACTGCGGAGAAAAACCCGCATGCTGTTAATGACTGATGTCATTTGGACAGCATGCGGGTTGTTTATCAGGTTCCACGCAGTGGGGGAACAAAGTAGTTCTTCGCACTAAGCTCGATAATACCTCGGTGAGTTCCACGCAATGGGGAAACAAGGTAGTTCTTCGAGACTAGGCTCGTGAGGAACCTCGCCAAGTTCCGAAGAACTGTCTTCGTACTAAGCTCGATAATACCTCGCTAAGTACTCTAGACATCTAGCTAATGTACCCTGCCTTGGTGAGGATTTCGGCTGCTTTTTCTTTGTTGGCTTCGGCCATCAGGATTACTGGTCCGGTGCAGCCCATGCCGCTTTCGGCATAGATGCCTGCTTTCCAGAGGGCTTTTACGCCGTCTTCGAGATCCATGATTTCAATGCCGGGAATCTGT
>Ga0163159_1000500_pt1 | contig 49015 bp, 43 predicted proteins | sample BioMet9_FD_108702 | JGI IMG/M metagenome (GOLD analysis project Ga0163159, IMG submission 108702) | Microbial communities from bioreactor (seeded with sewage sludge) at Lawrence Berkeley National Lab, California, USA - Biofuel... | ecosystem: Engineered > Bioreactor > Anaerobic > Unclassified ... | reverse complement strand
ATCGTACACAAATCTGCTGATGTGACTATAGATAATATCTACCGCCTGCAGAAGGATACGATGGAACATACGACGGATTTCGTCTGGAAGATCAAAAAAGAACAAAAAACTATTTGCTAAAGGTATGAATACGTTGGTATAAGGTTCAAAAAAGCCGTCTCAATGGCGGCTTTTTTTGAATATTATATCAGAAAATGGCAGGAGGACAGAGGCCATGGTAAAAACATATGCCATGCTTTTATTTGCTTGTGCCGCCTGGGGATTTCAACCGGTTTGTGCAAAATGGATTCTGATAGATTGGACTCCTGTAAGTATTACATTATATCGGTATGTCATTATTACTGTCTTATGGTTCTTTGTCGCTTGGCATAATGAAGGCAGGAGAATGCTGCCAAACATACAAGACATGTGGTGCTTGGTGATTATGGGGCTTCTAGGTGTCTTACTGAATAATGTTTTGGAGTTTGAAGGACTAAAATATACTACAGTCACGAATGCGACTTTAATTTCAGCGACTCAGCCGGCAGTTACGGCATTCATGGCAGTCTTCCTTATCCATGAACGATTGAGCGGCATTCGTTGGCTCGGTATTATACTGTCATTTGTCGGAGTAATGCTTGTCGTCAGCAATGGCTGTTGGGAGACGATATACCAAATCGATTTTAATAAAGGGGATATACTTTATGGGGCATCACAGATGGCTTGGGCTATTTATACATTTATTAGCTTGTTTGTCATGAAACGGGTATCTCCGGTGGCAGCGACTTTTTGGTTCAGTTTGTATGGAACTATTCTCACGGGTATATATGGGGTAGCAACATCCAGCCTTGTCATAGTTCCGCTTTCAGGTATTTCAATCTTGTCTTGGTTATATATTATATTCATTGGCGGATTCCTCTCTTTATATTTTTATAATGTGGGTGTGAAAAATGCTGGTCCCAGCGTGGCTTCTGTATTTCTGAATATTATGCCCATTGTTGGCATGATGAGCGGTTATGCAGCATTGCATGAATATATTGGTGTGGTTCAGTTGAGTGGTGCTGCTGCAATCATTATTGGCGTAGCTATGACATCTCGCCATTGAATTTTTTTATGCTTAAATTACTATATAGAAATTTATGAAAAATCAGGAATTATGCCGACACTTTATCATATCTAGAAATGTTGCGAATCAATACTAAAGGAGAGGATACGATGATGTTCTACTTAGCTGTTTTTATTTTTGTGGCAACATATGTGGGAATCATGTTAGAGAAGATTCCACGTACGTATATTTCACTGGCAGGCGGACTTATAATGGTTTTTTGTGGTTATTTGTCCCAGGAGGAGGCAGTTGGCCGGTATATTGATTTCAATACATTAGGACTTTTGGTGGGAATGATGATGATGATTGGCGTTATCAGGCGATGTGGGATTTTTGAGGCTATGGCCATCTGGGCGGCTAAGGTGACTAAGGGGCGACCGCCGATTTTATTGATTCTATTATCTATCATTACTGCCGTTTCATCCTCATTATTTGATTCAGTGACAGCAGTGCTCCTGCTGGCTCCCATGACTATTTCCTTGGCTCGGCAGCTTGAAATCCAGCCGTATCCTTTTCTGATAATGGAAATATTTATTTCTAATATTGGTGGGACTGCTTTAATGGTGGGGAATCCTCCTAATGTCATGATTGGCAGTGCGACTGGATTATCGTTTAACATGTTTTTTCTTCACCTGGCACCCGGTGTTGTCATGACAATGTTAGTCGTCGTGCCGTTGTTGCTGATTATTTATAGAAAAGATTTGATAACAAAAAATATTTCACCAGAACGTATCAAAGCGTTGAACCCGCGAAATGAAATCAAAGATTTCAAACTTATGCATCAGTCGCTGCTTATTATGACTCTTACTATTTTGGGGTTTGTCCTTCATAGTTTTTTGGGGATACAGACTGCAGCCATCGCTATCGGGGGTGCGACTATCCTCATGATTATCAGTAGGACCGATGCTGTAGAAGCGATGTCCTATGTGCAATGGGATACGTTGTTTTTCTTCCTTGGTTTATTTGTCCTCGTCGGTGGTATCGATAAGGCAGGCGTCATCCATGCCTTGGCTACAGAGGCATGGACTTTGACGAATGGAGATACATTGGCTTCGACTAGCTTGATTATCTGGTTATCAGCAATTGTATCCGCTTTTGTCGATAATATCCCATTTACGGCTACGATGATTCCTTTGATTCAACAGATGCAGGATATGATGGGTATCAATGCTGAGTATATGTGGTGGGCGTTGGCGATGGGAGCCTGTTTTGGTGGCAATGGGACGATTATCGGAGCATCTCCGAATTTAATTATCGCGGCGATTGCCGGTCGAGAAGGGTATGAAATTACGTTCATGGGATACATGAAAATGGCGTTTCCGTTGATGGTTGTATCTGTTATCGTTGCACATCTGTATATATTTCTCCGCTTTTTTGTGTTTGGATGATGTTATATGCCAGATCCGTTAGGGTCTGGCATTATTATATTTGTAAAGTTGAATTTCGGCTTTTCAATAGTCCTGATTTTTGGGGAGCGTGTAATAATACGAAATTATATATATTCTATTCAAAATAATGCAAATAAATCTAGACATTTTCGAGATATGGGGTTATAATTATACCTAACAAAATTCATCGAGGAGGATGCAGTCATGAAATTAAAAAAATGTATGATGCTAATGTTGGCCGTTGCTTTTTCGGCCGGTATCTTAGCCGGTTGTGGTTCAACGCCCCAGCAGAAAGAACAGCCTAAAGACAGTCCCAAGACGCCCCTGCGTGTAGCTACGAATGCTACATTCGTCCCATTTGAATTCAAAGGCGAAGAAGATTCCGATTACAAAGGATATGAAGTGGATATGATCCGTGCCGTCGGTAAAGCTATGGGACGGGAAATCCAGTTCAACAATATTCCTTTCAGCGGCATCATTCCTATCATCCAGGCCGGTGATATGGATCTGGCTGCGTCGGGCATGACAGTTACGAAAGCGCGGGCTGATAAAGTATTGTTTGCGGCTCCGTTCTATGAATCCAGTCTGGTTATCTTGACCAATAAAGACAGCGGCATCAAATCCGTAGCTGATTTGCAAGGTAAACAGGTTGCTGTACAGATGGGTACGACGGCTGCTGATTATGCTCAGAAGCAGGGATTGACTATTAAACAGTTCGACCACAATGCTGAAGCGCTCATGGAATTGAAGATTGGTGGTTCTGTCGCAGTCATCGCTGATAAACCGGTAGCTGATTATTATGTAACGACAGAAGCGAAAGACAAATCCATCGTTATTCCTATTCCTGATTCCAACAAAGAATATCTTGCCTTTGCAATGGGTAAGAAAAACACAGAACTGCAAAAAGAAGTCAATGCAGCGATTGCCAAGTTGAAAGAAACGGGCGAATTCCAGCAGATTTACAAGAAATGGTTCAACACAGATCCTGGTGAATTGCCAAAGACTGCTGAAGAAATCATTAAATAAGATGATATAAAAAAATCTTTCCATCTATATGGTGGAAAGATTTTTTGGTTTCAGATATTAATGATTTAACTGCTGAATTCTTCATCTTGCTTCCGTTCCGGCAAGGTAATCGGTTCGTGATCGAAGAGCCGGACGAGGATGAGCGTAATGATACAGATGAGCCATTCGAAGTAGATGACATGAGGGAGAAAATGGATTGCTGGTACGAGCTGCCATAGGAACAAGCCGGCAATGCCGACGAGAGTCGTATAGAACGCTGTATTCTTGCGGCACAGGGAGGGACAGAATATGGTGCACAGGAAGACGATCGTAAAGGCTGTAGTCAAGCTCAGGCCGATCATCATGACCTTGACGATGCCTACGGCGTTGAAGGCCAGCCATAATGTACCGATACCGATGAGCAGGATGACCCAGCGATTGATTTTGAGGAAGTTTTCCTTCGATACGTTGGGGTTTATGAACCGTTTGTAAATATCTTGGGAAATGAGCGTGCCGGCACCGAGGAGAATCGTGCAGGCCGTGGAGACGTCAGCGGCCCAGAGGGCTGCCAGTGTGATGCCTGAGGAAAAGGGATCCAGGCTCATGATGATGCGCGGCAGGGCCAGTGTCGGATTCAGGTCAGCGTATTGTGCTTTGGCTGCCAGCCCTAATACGGCCGAGAAGAAGCCGATGGGGAAGATGAGGATACCGCCCCAGATAAAGCCGTTGCGGGCCGTCTTGCTATCTTTGGCACCGCAGGCAATCTGTACGGTCCCTTGGGCTGTAATAGCTTGTGAAACCATGACCAGGATCCAGCCCAACAGGACGGACATGGCCAGACCGCTCATAGGTCCGAACCAATCGAAATTCGCCGGCGGCAGTTTGGCATTAATAGCAGCTATGCCGCCATCGCGGACGACGATGGTGATCATGGAGTAAAGGATGCCTAAATAGATAAGAGCAACACTCAGTATGTTGGATAGTCCCGATGACCACAGGCCGCCGATGGCTGTGATGCCGATAAAGACGATAGCACTGGTAATCATGCCGCCGTGCATGGAGAAGATGTCTGGCATGAGCGTGGAGAGGATGGAGCCGCCTGCGACATACTGCAAAGATGTGATGCAAATCATGATTAATGATAGGCCGAATACGCTGATGAGACGTGCTTTCTTATCGTAGCAGCGTTCGAACAGTTCCGGAATGGTCGTACAGTTGAGTTCCCTGTATTTTCCGGCGGCTAGGAGGCCCATGACGATGGCCCCGATGCCCCAGGCACCGTTGTACCAGCCGGCAGATAGGCCGATTTGCGTGGCACTTTCGGCGACGCCGACCGTTGAGGCTGCGCCGACGGCAAGGCCGGTCACGCTTACGGCGACCAGTGGTGTGGAGAGCTTTCTTCCGGCGAATAAATATTCTGTCGGATTTTGGCTTGCCCGCCGTTTGACATAAAATGATATGGCGAATAAGAGAACGATGTAAAGAACGACGATGGCTAATTGAATGGACATATAAACATTACCTCCTTTTTATAGTATTCGAGAGTGACGGCCTAAATAAATTTTTCGTATACTATATATTGTCTCTATTTTAAAGTAATTTCAACATTGTTTCAACTTATTTTTTATCTAAAATACAGCATAAATTCTTTTGCTTCAAAAGTGGGCGAATGAATCATTCCGATTTTGATTTTGTAATCTTGACAATTTCTCCACAACTTTCTCATATTTTCTCTGTATCTGTTTAGTATGATTAGTACATCTTACAGAGAGGAAGTGTCACAGATATGGTAATGACGCATTATATGGAATTGTTGTCCATGAATCAGCCTTGGAATTTGATTTTATTTATGGTGATCCCTGTCGGTATGGCAGAATTGCTTGTAGCTACAGAATTTTTTACATTGTATTGGGGTGAAGGTAAGAATAAAAATTGGCGGGCTTGGAATAGATATGTCGGCATGTGTTTGGGCATCTATTTTCTCGGTGTCGTCGTCTATTTGGCAAGTTCTGTCGTTCCGTCCATCGCCTGGCGCGGCTGGATAGACCAAATTTCGGTATATGCCTATCTGTTGGGAGTTATTCCCTTGTTCTCCATTACGTTGCTGGAATGGAGGGTATTAGGCCGTACTATGGGCGATCGGCAGCGGGTGAAGACCCATGCTATCTTGCTGATTGCCTTCCTCGTCGTCAGTCATATAGCCATGATATTTGGCATGGCCGACCCGCAGTTGGGCGGCTGGCAGCCCACGACGACAGGTGCTTCTGTCATGGACCATTCTCAAATGGATCACAGCCAAATGAGACAGGATGGTGCTGCTAGCCAGCCGATGGACCATTCGCAAATGAAGCATTGATATTTCTTGACAGTAAGACGGTTTTCTTCCATGGTTCCAATACAGGACAATGGGGAAAACCGTTTTCTTTATATGGCGTATAATAGATTTTTCTGCTATCCTGATAGTAACTTATGGTATATTGGCTCGGCAAAGAGCATATTTTTATTTAGGAGTGAGACCTATGGCTATAAATTCTATTCTCATCGTCGATGATGATGAAAAATTGGTTCTGCTTTTGCGGACGTACTTTGAACGGGAACATTTTGTCGTATATACGGCTTCAGATGGTATGATGGCATTGAACCTATTACGCCGTTATGAACCGCAGATTATGATACTGGATGTCATGATGCCGGGTATAGATGGTTTTGAAGTTTGCCGCAGGGTACGACAGCATAATGATATTCCCATTATTTTCCTTACGGCGAAGGATGAGGAAACAGATCGGCTCGTGGGGCTGAATATCGGTGCCGATGATTATGTAGCTAAGCCATTCAATGTAAAAGAATTGATTGCTATCGTCAATGCGAGGCTGCGCCGGGCCCGTGGCGAAGTAATACAAAATACGAGCCGGTATCATGTGGCGGATTTGATTATCGATAAGGACCGGTTTTCAGTAGAACGGGCAGGGGCACCAATTTCTCTGACGCCGACAGAGTTTAATATGCTCGATGTCTTGGCTTCTTCTCCGGAACGCGTCTTCAGCCGGCTGCAGCTCATGGAAAAAGCTCAGGGTGGGTATAGCTTTGAAGGGTATGAACGGACGATAGATACGCATATCCGCAACCTCCGTAAGAAGCTGGAAGTGGATCCGGCCCATCCCCGCTATGTCCTGACGGTGTATGGCATCGGCTATAAGTTTTCTGGAGGCGGCCATGCATAAGGTAAACAGCATCGTCTATCGGCTGACGGGACTAACGTTTTTGCTTCTCTTTTCCACTATCGGCATTTTGCTGTATTTGGTCAATGACCAGATGAATCAGCATTTTGAGGTGTATTTGAACCACACTACTATGATGGATCATGTCATGGGTTCCCCAGAGCAGTTGTTTTTGACATCCATCCATCATTCCTTGATTTGGGTAGGGGTGATCATGCTCCTCGTCAGCTTGGTGGCCAGCTATTTTACGGCCCGCAGTATCGTCAAGCCCCTTTGTCAATTGACTAGCATGACAAATACGATCAAAGAAGGGAAATTCGGCCAGACTGTAGTGGTGGATCGCCATGATGAAGTCGGTGTCCTGGCCCAGACTTTTAATGAAATGTCTATACGGCTGCAGAAGAATGAAACGATGCGCCAGCATTTGTTTGCCAGTATTGCTCATGAATTGCGCACGCCACTGGCTATCATCCAGGGAAATCTGGAGGGAATGATCGATAATGTCATCTCTACAGATAAAGCCATGCTGCTATCCCTGGAGGAAGAAGTGATGAGGGTCAATCGTCTCGTGCAGGATCTGCGAGATGTATCGTTGGCCGAGGTGGGGGAATTGGTGCTGCATAAACGGCTGGTCGACATCAATGCTATGTTGGAACGAGCTGTAAGTATGCTGCAGCCGCTGGCCGAGGAAAAAAATATCAGCATCACTATGGAACTGCAGCCTGATTTGCCGGATATTTGTGTTGATCCTGATCGGATTAATCAGGTAATTTATAATCTTCTCAGTAACGCTATCCGGTATATTGGTGAACAAGACACGATTCGCGTGACGACATCTGTTTCTCGGCACGAAGGTAAAGATTGGTTGGATATTGCTTTTATTGACAATGGTCCGGGCATAGCAGCGGAAGATATTCCTCTTATTTTTAATTACTTCTATCGCGGCGAAAAATCACGGAGCCGCCGCAGTGGCGGTTCTGGCATTGGACTGGCCCTGGCCCAGCAATATGTGTTAAACCATGGTGGAACGCTGCAAGTCCACAGTGAACCTGGTAAAGGCGCGACGTTCGTCGTGAGGATGCCTGTTGTGTAGTGCCTGGAGGTCCAGAAACGGCGCGATATCGGTCCGTGTGGTAGTGCCTGGAGGTCCAGAAAACGAGCTATACCGGCCCATCTGCGTCGTTACGCACCAATTTTGGCCTGCTTAGGTACGAGAGTACACGTGCGAAGTCCGAAATTGGTGCGTGCCTAGCATCTGAACCAGTCTAGCTCGTTTTCTGTCCGGTCCCGGAGGGGTTCTTCTCAGCGGCTTTGCCGCGGCAAAGAAAAATGCCAGAGCTTTTGTATTGCCGCGTCGGAGACGCTAAGGAAGAACCCTTCCGCCTCGCTGCGCTCGGCACCTTCCCTTCGCAGGGACGGCTTATAAGCCTCTGGGTATTTGTCAAAAATCAGGAGCTTTCAAGGCTTTGGGGAATTGCTAAGAAAAACCAGAGCTTGTAAGCCTCCCTTGGTAAAGTAAGCAGCGAACCGATTTCATGAAAGTTTTCCATGAAATCGAGTAAGTCGCATATGCTTTAGCTGGAGGTGGTTGTATATAAAAAAACGAGAGTTTTGAAAGCCTCCCTTGCTAAGGGGAGGTGGGTCCGGACGTCTTTTTGTCCGGACCCGGAGGGGTTCTTCTCAGCGGCTTCGCCGCGGCAAAGAAAAAAGCCAGATCTTTTGTATTGCCGCGTCCTATCTTTTCGGCATTTTGCCGGTGTTCGTTTATTTTCATTTGTTCCGCATCCCATATAAAAAACCAGCTAGCTTGCACTTTTAAATGCAAGCTAGCTGGTTTTTTATATGGGGCTGTTAGACTAATTCATAGCCTGCGTCAGTGATGACTTTGGCGAATTCGGCTTTGGGGATTTCGCGGTTGGCGACGACGGTGGCTTTTTTACCTTCTAAATCGACGTTTACGTCGGTAACGTCGGGCATAGCCTGCAGGGCTTCCTGAACGTGTTTTTGGCAGTGCATGCACATCATGCCTTCAATTTTTAATTCTGTTTTCATGGTAGATACCTCTTCTTTCTGTAATATTGGGGAACTAATAGGTGGCAATGTTTCACGTGAAACATCGGCAGTTATATGATTCGTTTTGAAAAAACGTAATCGTAGTGCGTTGAGGACGACACAGACGCTGCTCATGCTCATAGCGGCTGCGCCAATCATGGGGGATAGCTTGATTCCTAGGGATGGATAGAGCAGACCTGCTGCCAAGGGGATACCGATGATGTTGTAGAAGAACGCCCAGAACAGGTTTTCTTTGATATTCGTAATGACGGCTTTACTGAGGCGGATGGCACTGACCGCGTCCAGGAGGTCGCTGCGTATGAGGACGGCATCGGCGCTTTCAATGGCCACATCTGTGCCGGCGCCGATGGCAATGCCTAAATCAGCCCGAGCCAATGCCGGTGCGTCGTTGATCCCATCGCCGATCATGGCTACTTTGTGGCCTTGGGCTTGTAGTTCAGCGACGTGTTTTTCTTTATCTTGCGGCAGCACGCCGGCAATGACCTTAGGGATATGGAGCCGATTCTTTATGGCCATGGCCGTCCGAAGTGTATCGCCAGTGAGCATGACGACATCGATGCCCATTTTTTTGAATGCGTCGATAGCGGCAGCGCTGCCTGGTTTTTCAGTATCGGCAACAGCGATACTGCCGATGAGAGTCGTATCTTGGGCAAATAGGAGCGGTGTTTTACCGTCATCGGCCCAGGCGTTTAGTTGTGATTCTAATGGCGTCGTGTCGATGTGCTGCTCCTGAAGGAAGGCAGCATTGCCGGCATAGTAAGTTGTATTGCCGGACGTTCCCTGAATGCCGCGGCCGAAGACGGCCTGAAAGTTTTCTATGGGCATAGGGGAAATCTTCATTTCAGCAGCATAGCGAAGGATTGCTTCGGCCAGCGGATGTTCGCTGCCTCGTTCCAAGCCGGCGGCAATGGCGAGCAATGTCGCTTCATCCGGACCAGTGGCTTTGATATCGGTTACGCGGGGCTGGCCGGTTGTAATCGTACCAGTTTTATCCATGACTACCGTGTCGATGGCGTGGGCTGTTTCCAGAGCATCTCCCGACTTGATGAGGATGCCGTTTTCAGCACCCTTGCCAGTACCGACCATGATGGCTACTGGTGTAGCCAGACCGAGGGCGCAGGGGCAGGAGATGACCAGGATGGCGATGCCGATGGAGAAGGAAAATTCAAATGTCGCACCTGATATATACCAGATGACGGCGGCGATGACGGCGATGGCCATGACGGCAGGGACGAATATGCCGGCGATGGTGTCGGCCAGCTTGGCAATGGGAGCCTTACTGGCGCTGGCTTCATCGACAAGGTGGATAATCTGGCTGATCGTCGTATCTTCGCCGACCCGGTTGGCTGTAATATGGATGCAGCCGGTTTTATTGAGTGTCGCCGATGTGACAGTATCGCCAGGCCGTTTTTCGATGGGGATGCTTTCACCGGTGATGGCTGCTTCATCGATACTGGTCGTGCCGTCGGTGATGATGCCATCGACAGGAATGCTTTCGCCAGGGCGGACGATGATTTCGTCGCCTACGATCAGGTCTTCGACGGGAATGGTTTTTTCTGTACCGTCTCGCATTACTTGAGCTTGTTTGGGTGCGAGATCCATCAATTTCGTGATAGCTTCGCTGGTCTTGCCCTTGGATTTACTTTCCAGATATTTCCCGACGGTAATCAAAGTGACAATCATGCCAGCTGATTCAAAGTACAGGTTGGAACTGTACTCGCTGACGAGGGCCCAGTCGCCGTGGCCCAAGCCGAAACCGATGCGGAATATGGCGAATATGCCAAACAGTGCTGATGCACCAGAGCCGATGGCGATGAGGCTGTCCATATTGGGGGCGCCATGGAATAAGTTGCGCAGGCCATTCTGATAATACTTCCGGTTCAAGTACATGATGGGAAGAATCAGCAGAAATTGTGAAAATGAAAAAGCGATGGCATTTTCCGGACCGTGGAATAATTGTTGGAACCAGACTGGCACGGGCAGGCCGAACCATTCCAGAAACATGTGGTGCATGGCGATGTACATGGTGGGGATGAGGAAAGCGATGGAACCCCACAGGCGTGTCTTCATGTTGCGGATTTCCGTGTCTGCCGCCGCAATGGCGGAATCTTTCCCCGCGGTTTTATCCTGACCAGGGGAGCCGGCCAGAGACGCACCGTAGCCGGCCTGGATGACAGAATCGATGATGGCGGGGCTGGTCAGCTTGGTTTCGTCATACGTAACCTGCATGGAATTCGTCAGTAGGTTTACGCTGACATCGGTAGTGCCGTCGAGCTTTGCAACGCATTTTTGGACGCGGGAAGAGCAAGCTGAGCAGGTCATGCCGGTAATCGTATATTTTTCGTGTGTCATGATACCTCCTTTTGTATGGTTATTTCATTAGTTTTTGTAATGTGCAGACGAGCTCATCGACGACTTCGTCTTTGCCTTCTCTGATGTCGTGGATGACACAGCTTTTGATATGTTGTGCCAGAAGCTCTTTGTTGAAGGCATTGAGGGCCGATTGGATGGCGCTGACTTGAGTGAGGATGTCGACGCAGTATCGGTCGTTCTCGACCATGGCGCGGACGCCCCGGACCTGGCCCTCTATGCGGTTGAGCCGGGATATAAGGCATTTATATTCTTTGCCGTCTTTGTCGCGGTGTTTCGTTTTCATGGTCTCGCAACAGCAGCATTTGTGTTCGGTGTCCATAGGATTCGCTCCTTTCTATTTGCATCATCAATATACCCCATAGGGGTATATTTGTCAAGAGAGAAACCATATTTTTATTTAGTAACAGTGAATTGATTCCGGTGGTAGATATATAGTTAATTGTGTTCCATGATAATGAAACATCCCATTAGACGGGCAAGGAAATCTTGAATCCGATTAGCGGCTGATAATGTTTCACGTGAAACAAAAAAAGCTGCACCCTGACGTAATGGACGCCATGGTGCAGCTTAAAGGGAGAGAGATATTATTTTTGAGCTTCCAAACCAGCGATTAAGCGTTCATACTCTGCTGCGACGATAGGATACAACTCATCTGCCTTAGCCTGATCACCGCCGCGAAGGGCTTCTACTAAGGGGATAACTTTATCGAGAAACAGGTTGAAGCTGCGGTTGCCAGCGACACCTTTGAGCGTGTGGGCTGCATAAAAGGCTTGCTGCGTATCCGAAGCTTTCATGGCTGTACGCAGTTCGTCGAAGGTCTTATCATCGAGGAACTTCAAGGCATACTTTTCATATAACGCCGTATTTCCCATAAATCTTCCTACACCTTGATCGTAATCAATACCGAGTTTAATGCATTCTTCTTTGTTCATAGAATTTTCTCCTTAGATGTAATAATAAATGAAGTTATTCAATGGTCATTTTATTGTATCGCGATAATCATAGAGTTTTTCACCCATATGGCGAATAGAATCGAGTACATTGATTACGCGTTGACGAACGACGGCAGGTACAAAGGGCTTCAATATATAATCTTTTGCTCCCATTTCCAGAAGTCGGTTCTGCTGTTGGATAGAGCTGTCAGCCGTCGTAATGATGACAGGAATATCGGCAATTTTAGGAATGTTTTGCTTCTGACGTAGAAATGTGAGTCCGTCAATTTCTGGCATAAACAAATCCAATAAAATCAAATCCACACTGCGGCTGTACTCCTTTAACAGGCGCAAGCCGTCGCGGGCATTCGCAGCATCTAGTATCATAAAATCTTTTTGGAAGATATTGCTAAGGATGACACGATTGATTTCTTCGTCATCTATGATTAGAAGGCAATTATGTTGACGTTCCGATGCAGATATGGCAGAACGATATTTTTGTAATTCCAGTTCAATCATCTTCTGCGGTGTAATATCGGACAGGCTGGCTAATATGACGTGTTTATTGGCAATGGTCGTCAAATATTTTAGTTTTGCATTGACCCAGGTAAAAGAACCATCTTTTTGGGCGCGGCAAAAATCACATTCGGCAGCATCGTGGAGGGCAGCGACTTGTTCAAAGGTGCGGAGTATGTGCTCGTAGTCTTCCTGGGTAATGACGTCTGTAAATACCCGGTGAGTTTTATCCAGGTCTTCCCGCCCAAATAACTGCAGATAGGCATCATTGACACGCAATAACTCGATGTTTTCGTTGTCGAATTCATATAAGGCCATAGCTTGCAGGATGTTGGAGAAGAGCGATTCCAATTGCGATGTCATATTCCAGATGGCGTCGGCACTGATTTTTTGCTCTTCCTTCATGTGTATGGGGACTGATTGCGTCGTAAAAGCCAGATTTTCGAAATCACTGATGGGCATAGGCCGAGCAAAATAGTACCCCTGGACGTATTCACAGCCGATGGTCTTCAGGAAGGTCACCTGGTCGTGTGTTTCAACCCCCTCGGCAATGACCGGCAGATTCAGCCATTTGGCCATACGCACGATGGAACCGAGTATATTTTCACCTCGTCCCGGCGTATCGCAGTCCGACAGGAACCGCATATCGATTTTCAAAATATCGACGACGATGTCTTTGAGGACATTCAGCGAGGAATACCCCGTACCGAAATCGTCCATGAGGATGGTGAAGCCTTTTTGCCGTAGTGTGTGCATGACATCCTTGATGATGTAAGGATTAGATGTATAAACACTTTCCGTCAGTTCCAACTGGAACAGTTGCGGCGGGATATCGTATTTATTCACGAGGTCGCAGATATTTTTAGTCAGGTTAGGATTAAACAGATCCACTCGGGAAATATTGACGGAAATAGGACAAGGCTTGCGTGCTTCATCAAGCCATTTGCGGAGGATACGGCATGTCTCTTCCCAGATATAATAATCGAGACGCATGATGAAGCCATTTCGTTCAAATAGGGGAATGAACTCGCCCAGTGACATCGTGCCGACGCCAGGGAATTCCCAGCGAACGAGTGCTTCAGCACCGTCTATGGCATTAGTCCGTAAATCATATTTTGGCTGTAAATATACGACAAACTGACGTTCATTCAACGCTGTTTCCATATTGTTGATAATCGTCTGCTCGCGCATCACTTTTTCTTTTAAAGAAGCTTCATAAAATGAGTAATGTTGCAGATAATTATGACTGTTTTGCTTACCTGCGAGACTGGCCTGATCAAATAGGTCGTTCATATCGATAGACGGATCTTCAACGATGGCAATACCGAAAAAAGGTCGGATATTGAAGGTCAGCGGATAGGTATGCATCTGTTTTGTAATATCTTCAGTGATTTTGACCAATTCAGATTTATCCGTAAAGGCGAGACAGAATGCGAAGACATCGGCCCCTATATGGCCATAGGTCATGAGCGACTGCGATTTACTGAAATCAATGAGGCATTTGGCTACATAACGAATAAAACGATCACCTTCGGCCATGCCAAAAAAAGCATTGATCAACCGGAATTTCTCGATATTGAAATGGAAGAAAGCAAAAGCAGTATCTGTATGGGCCAGGAGCATTTCATGCGTCACCGAGAAGAAGTGCTGCTTACTATATACGCCGGAAATATTGTCGAAATCCATGATATGCTGCAGTCGGTGCGTCAGGGCCAGCGTGCTGTGGTTGATGATATTGCGCATACGGATCTGGAATATATCTGGTTCCGTTTTACCAATTAAATCCCAAATGCCCAACGTAAAATATTCCCGCTCTATGTCGGTTGTAAAATGGCGCATGGAAACGACAAGGGGGATTTTATGATATTCCTTTAAATGGTGATATTTAATTAAAAAATCGTGGCACGCTGCTGTAGGTTCATCAGAATCCAATATTACTGCCGCTATTTTTGTATAATGCCCTAAAAGCGTGTCGAATGCTTGCTGTGCTATTGGTGCCAGCATAAGCGTATAGCCGTCAGCAAGAATCAATTTCTTGATAGTGTCAGGCAATAGACGATCTGAGACAATGAGCAACAGATTTCGTTCCATGATGAGAACTCCAATCGAAAAAAGAAAATTTAACTATGTAAAATCACGAAATTATCATTACAATTAATTAAGAAATCGCTACCTACTTTTATTATAAATTGTTTTAAAAATATTGCAACTAGTAACTATATGAAGTGTATTATAGGAAAATGATACAAAAAACCGCATTTCCATAGGAATATGAAAATGCGGTACTGTGCGGCGTATAAAAATATTTTCAGAACGTATTACTGAATCAATTTTCCTACTTCGGATGTTTCGTCGATAGCATTGTCTTCACCGGCAATGATTTGGCCCTGGACGACGATGCAGTCTAAGTTCTTATCTTTGCGGACCTGTTCAGTCTTGTCGACAATGTCCTTCTGGATCGGTCCGTATAAGGATGTTTCCAACTGGTTTAATCTTTGAGCAAGCTGGTTTTCCAAAGCTTGTCTGTCCTGATCAGTCTTCAGGGATGCAGCTTTCTGTTTCCATTCGTCGTTGGCAGTCTTAATGGCACCCTGCATTTGTGCCTGATATTTAGGGAAATCTCTATGATGTTGGACTAAGTAGGCGAAGTTTACATATCCCACACCGGCAGCAAACGTAGAAGCCGCGGTAACAACGCTCATCATTCCCACTAAAGCCATGGCTGCGAGTTGTTTTTTTAATTTCATTCAATCTTCCTCCTGAAAGTGTTTAAAAATAAACTACTATCCAATGATTATAGCAAAAAAAGCTTAGAAATACAAATGATTTCGACGTATTTATGATTTTGGTTCTGTCACATTTTCCTGGTCCGGTGAATCGGGAACGGATTCTTCTTCGTCCTTGATGTAAATATACTTATCTTTTTTCATCTTGTCGATGATTTCCGGAGCCATGTTCAGCAGCTTTTCAAAGGCCGATGCCTGGCTGCCGCCTTTTTTGATTGAGAACATTTCGACGCGGTCGCCTTTAATGACCATGATGGCTGTTGGTTCCAGCTTGGCACCACCGCCGCCGCCAGCTCCGCGCTGAGGGTTTGGGGCCGTTTCCTTGCCATCATAGCCACCAGTACCGAAGCCGAATGTGACGTCGACAAAAGGTACCAGGGTGGCGTCGCCGATATGTACGGCTTCGCCGACGACGGTTTCGACTTTAATCATATTCTTGAAGTTTTCAAAGATGGTATCTAAATTGTTTTTGATGAAATTGTTATCCATGATCCTTTTCCTTTCTTCGTTTGAACCAATGGGTCAGCAATATTTTCATGGGCTTCGTCCGAAGAAATGCTAGTATATGCACCAGTAGGACGACTGGATACATGCGCCCGTTTGCATAGCCGTGGCAGTCATACTCTTCTTCTGTGTAATTGAAATTCAAATTGCTGATGTTAGCTGGGATAGCTGCATATAACAGGGCCGACAGCATACCCGTTTCGTAGGGCTGGGGCAAGCCAATCGAGCCTTCAAAATAAAACTGGCGGATGCGCGAGTGGAAGAGTACACTCAGGAGAAAATGACCGAACACCCGGCCAAAGGAACCATTGACGACCAAGGGCCACCACCAGAACTGGTCTTTGAGCTGATCGCGCAGATTTTTTGCGGCCTGTCCTTTCAGGAGGCTGTCGTAGGTGACACCCTGGCTTTCTTCTTCTAGTTCATCCCAGATGCCTTCGTCCCACGAACCTATAGCATCCTTTACGTGCCGGGACAACCATTCTTCATACCTTTTTTCCCGGTAATAATCACGCCAGCGGAGAAAACATTTTTTTTGGGGAGGCTTACCGGCTTCGTAGTCCCACTCATAATAGAAAGCATGTCCCAACCACTGCATCCTCCAATGCAATGTAAAAGGGGTGCCGATTACCAGGCGTACCTCGTAGGATAAAGGCAGGCTGCATACGGTAATCACTACCATGATGAACAGTGCCGCGCATACGGATAAAACACCCATAACAGGCATCACCTCGGTTGGTTATTTGGAGTCATCAAACAATACTTATAGTATATAATTCTATAAAAAGGAAAGGGATTCCTTCTTGGAGTTTATTCGTCTTTGGCATCCTTATTGAATATGCAGTCCACATTTTCCGAGCCAAAGCAACGGCTGCAGGAAATGCACGTGGCTGGTTCCGTATCGCCGTTCTGCCAACGGCGGAGCAAATCCGGTTGACGCAGGAACGGACGGCATAGGGAGATGAAAGCTAGGTGATCCTTTTGCAGACACAACTGGATTTCTTCGAGCTTGCGGAAGCCGCCGACGACGCCGATATCTATATTGGGCAGTGCTGCCGCAGCTTCGGCAGCATAGCGGGCAAAATACATGGGTTCTTTCGTGCGGCGGATAGCTCGGATCGGACCTTGCCGGGGCAGGGACGACGTATTGCCGCCGCTCACTTCAATGGCATTGACCCCGTGGGCACCGAGCCAGCGCATGACTTGTTTGCTTTCTTCAAACGTCAGGCAGGGTTGCTTCATGAAATCAGCACAGTTGAGTTTGACCCAGATAGGGAAGTCAGGACCGACAGCGGCGCGGATGGCGTCGATGGATTCCAGCAGGAAATGGGCCCGGTTTTTCAGGGAACCGCCGTATTCGTCTGTCCGTTGGTTGTAATACGGCGTCAGGAATTTACTGGCCAGGTAGCCGTGGGCGCTGTGGAACTGGACGCCGTCAAAGCCGGCGGTTTTGGCGCGCAGAGCCGCCTGGGCGCTGTCTGCCACGAGCTGCCTGATAGCCGCAATAGATAAGGCCTGTGATTCCTTCTGGCCTACGCTGAGTTCTGCTACGCCACTGGGGCTGATAATGATACGGTTCTCACCTTCCGGCACGAGGATGGCTGAACCCATGATGACGATTTGGGCGATGATTTTACCGCCGCGGGCGTGGACATGGGAGACCAGGTCGGCCAGCGGGGCTGTGCAATCGTCTGTGTCGATTTGGATTTGGCAGTGTTGATGCGGCTCCATGGTGCTGGCAGCCATCATACCGGTGATGATGATGCCGACGCCACCGTCGACCAGCGTTTCATATTGATGGACCAGGCGTTCCGTCGGATGACCAGCGCTGTCGGCCATTCCCTCAAATGTAGCGGAACGGATGATAGGGCAGCTTGTCTTGATGCCGCCGATAATAGTACTTTCAAATAGCATATACATTCTCCTTAGAAAACTCTGATTAGTCTGATAGTTTTGTGTATCGACCTTATTATATGATAAAAAGCATAAAATGGCTAGATATTAAGCATAAACAAGGCGAAGAATTTAATGACATAGATTCGATTTTCGTGTATAATATAATTGTTTGTTAAGTCTGTGTAATGAAGGGATGTTATAATAAATGGCTACAAGCATGGTATTAGGTACCCAATGGGGCGATGAAGGTAAAGGTAAGATCGTAGATTATTTGGCACAGAAGGCGGATGTTGTCGTCCGTTCCCAAGGCGGGAATAACGCCGGTCACACCGTGGTCGTCGATGACAAGGCATTTGCTCTGCGGTTGCTGCCGTCAGGCATTCTCTTTGCCGATAAGACTTGCATTATCGGCAGTGGTGTCGTCGTCAACCCGAAAGTGCTTCTCGGCGAAATTGAAAATATAAAGAAACAAGGCGTACAGATCAGCCAAATCGAATTATCGACGCGGGCTCATGTCGTCATGCCTTATCATGTCCGTATCGATGAACAGGATGAAATCCTTAAAGGCGATGCGAAGATTGGCACGACGAAAAATGGTATCGGTCCCTGCTATGCCGATAAAGTCAACCGTGTGGGTATCCGCATGGTCGATTTGATGGATGAAGCAGTGTTCCGTGAAAAACTGCGCATCAATCTCGATTTGAAGAACCGCCTGTTCGAAAAATACTACGGCGTAGAAGGTTTCGATTATGATGAAATCTTGCAGGAATACCTGGGCTATGCCGAACAGCTGCGCCCGTACGTCAAGGATACGGACTATTCTGCCAATGCTTATGTTACGGAAGGTAAAAAAGTCTTGTTCGAAGGCGCTCAGGCTACGATGCTCGATTTGGATCATGGCACATATCCGTTCGTAACCAGCTCCAATCCTACGGCTGGCGGTGCTGTCACCGGCTCCGGCGTAGGACCGCGGCGCATGCAGAATATCGTCGGCGTCGTCAAAGCGTATACGACTCGTGTAGGTGCTGGTCCGTTCCCAGCAGAACAGATTAATGAAACGGGTGAATACCTGCGCAATACGGGCCATGAATTCGGTACGGTCACCGGTCGGCCCCGCCGCTGCGGCTGGCTCGATACGGCCGTCGTCCAGTATGCAGCTATGCTGAACAGCTTGGATTACCTCGCTATTACGCGCTTGGATATATTGGATCAGCTCGACAAGATCCGTATCTGCAAGGGCTATATGTACAAAGGAAAAGAATTGAAAGAATATCCGGCTAGCTTGGATGTGTTGTACCATGTTGAACCGATTTATGAAGAAATGGATGGTTGGAAGACCGATATTACCCATTGCCGCACGTATGAAGACCTCCCAGCTAATGCCCGTTACTATGTAGAACGGATCAGCCAGCTCGTCGGCGTGCCCCTGGGCATCGTATCCGTCGGCCCGAATCGGGATCAGACCATCGTTATCCACGAAATTTTCTAAGAGAATCAAACTGTTCATACACAGTATGTGTCATATTGCAAAAAGGCAGGCCTTGGAGTACAAGGCCTGTTTTTTGTTTGGGAAATATAAAAAATCTCTACTACAAAGCTTCTGGATTATCAGGCTCTACGCTAATATCTTTGCAATAGCGTCGATATGGCCGACGGGCATGATGTGGACACCAGCAGCGAATGTGCGGATAACTTGGTACTGTTCGCGGGCGATTTCCAGGCCGGCGGCGACACCGCCTTTTTCTACCCGGTCCATAATAGTTGGAGAAATGGAGATGCCCGGAACGAAGCTGTTCATGTAGCGGGCCATCTTGATGCCCCGCAGCGGCAGCAATCCCAAGAGGATGGGGACGTTAAATTGCTGGGCTGCTTCGACGAAGCGTTTGGCTACATCTAGGTCGTAGACCGGCTGGGTCTGGATGAAGCCGGCCCCGCTGGCGACTTTGTGGGCCAGTTTTTCCATTTCCAGTTTCTGGTCGGGTGCGGCTGGGTTCGCCGCAGCGCCGATGTAAAAATCAGTTCCTTCTTCCAATGTATTGCCGTTCAGGTCGATGCCGGCATTGAGGGATTTGGCCATGCGGATGAGGCCGCACGTGTCTTCTTCATAGACGGGCATTGCCTGGGGCGTATCCCCGCCCGTAGGGTTATCACCGGTCAGGGTGAGGATGTTGTGTACGCCAAGACCATATGCTCCCAATAGTTCCGCCTGCAGGCCGATGGAGTTGCGGTCCCGGCAGGTCAGGTGAAATATCGTTTCGATGCCGCTGTCAATTTGGATGATATGTGCCAGGGCGATAGGGCTCATGCGCATGTTGGCCATAGGACAATCAGCAATGTTGATGCCGTCGACGATTCCTTTTAATTCTGATGCTTCTTCTTTTGTCTTTTGTGCGGATGCGCTCTTCGGCGGATCCAGTTCGACAGTAATCGTGAAGATCCCTGCTTTATGTTTATCGCGTAGTGTAGTCATCGTTTATTCTCCTATGAATGTATTTGCCAAGCGCACTGCTTCGGTGGCGTCATCTGCGTAGGCGTCGGCACCAGCTTGATGCGCATATTCTTCTGTCAGTACAGCGCCGCCGACAATGACCTTAGCAGGGCTGCCAGCATGTTTTAGAGCGGCGATAGTCACGTCGATCTGGGGCATGGTCGTCGTCATGAGGGCGCTGAGTCCGACAAGGGGCGCCTTTGATTCCTGTACAGTCTGAACGATAGTATCAGCGGATACGTCTTTGCCCAGGTCGATGACCTTGTAGCCGTTGTTTTCCAGCAGGGCTGTGACGATATTTTTGCCCAAGTCGTGGACATCACCCTTGACCGTGGCAATGACGAATGGTCCTTTTTCGGTCATGGCAAAGCCGCTTGGCAGAGATTCCTTCAGCGTGACGAAGGCGGCCTGCATCGTTTCTGCGGCCATCATGACCTGGGGCAGATAGCACCGTCCCTGGCCGTAATCGTCGCCGATGGCCGTCATGGCGGCGGTCAGGCCGTCACTGGTGATGACGAGCGGGTCCAGGTGTGCGTCCAAAGCGTTGTGGATCAGACCGCCGATGCTGTCTTTGGCACCGTCCCGTACGGCTTGACGGATTTGTTCCAGCGGTGTTCCTGTTGGGGCATCCTGCGGCTGGGCAGTTGCAGGCAGGTCCTGGAAGCGATTTACATAGGCGCGGGCGCCTTCATCATGGCCCAGGAGCAAGAGCGAACGCCTATAGGCATCCATGAGCTCTGTTTGGAGGGGATTCATGATGGGAGCGTCGAGACCAGCGGCCAGGGCCATGGATAGAAAAGCTGCATTCAGCCCGGGACGGCCGGGGAGACCGAAGGAGACATTGCTCAGGCCCATGATTGTGGCGATGCCCAGCTCGGATTTGTAGGCTCGCAGGGTGCGGAGTGTTTCTGACGGTGCCGAGCCGTCGGAAGCGGCTGTCAGGACGAGAGGGTCGGCCAGCAGGTCTTCATGGCGCAGGCCTGCTTTACGGGCTGTGTCGTATATACTGCGGACCAGATTCAAGCGCCCTGCTGCTGTCTTGGGGATGCCGCCAGGGCCGATAGGCAGGCAGAGGACGGCGGCGCCGTATTTCTTGGCAATGGGCAGGATAGCGGTCAACTGTTCCGGGTCGGCGTTGACGGAATTGATCAGTGCCCGGCCGGGATAGATGCGCAGCGCTTTTTCCAGGACGGCTGGATCTGTCGAATCGATGACCAGCGGCGTGTCGACGAGCATGGAAATCTCCCGTACAGCCCGTTCCATGGCAATGCTTTGATCGATGCCGGGGACGCCCATATTGACGTCGAGCAGCTTAGCACCGGCTTTTGCTTGGCGGATGGCATCTGTCTTTACGGGAACGAAATTGCCGTTGCGGATTTCTTTTTGCAGGGCTTTGCGACCTGTCGGATTGATGCGTTCGCCGATGATGACAGGCGTCTTGCCGCTGCCGATGGCGACGACAGCCGTCCGCGAAGTAACGTAGGTAGCTTTATCTGGAGTCGGCCGTTTTGCTGTCGCAGTCGCCGTATCGAGAGCCTGGCGCATAGCGGCCAGATGGGCCGGCGATGTGCCGCAGCAGCCGCCGATATAGGTAGCGCCGGCATCGACCATGTCCTGCACGTAGGCGGCCATTTCTTTTGGCCCGAGGGGAAATACCGTTTCGCCGTCAATGAGTTTCGGCAGGCCGGCGTTGGGTTGGATGACCAGCGGCAGACTGGTTACGGCAGCCATGCGTTGGATAAGCGGTATGAGCTTACCCGGGCCGAGAGAGCAGTTGGCGCCGATGATGTCGGCTCCCAATGCTTCCAACAGGATAGCGGCTGCTTCCGGTGTCGTGCCCGTAATGGTACGGCCGTCTTCGTTGAACGTGAATTCGCACATGACCGGCATAGCCGGTGCGATCGTCTTGGCGGCCAACAGCGCAGCGCGCATTTCCTGGACGTCGATGATGGTCTGGATCAGCAAAATATCAGCACCACCGTCGGCCAAGGCGCGGGCCTGTTCGGCATAGGCTTCATAGACATCTTCAAAGGGGATATCGCCCAGTGGTTCGATGAATTTACCGGTCGGGCCCATATCGCCCAGGACCTTTACGGCTGTACCGGCACAGGCAGCCTTGGCATTAGCCGCGGCGGCCAGACTGATTTCCCCGGCTCTGTGGGACAAATCGTATTCTCCCAGCTTGATGCGGTTCGCGCCGAAGGAATTCGTCTGGATAAAATCGCTGCCTGCTTCTATATAACTGCGATGGATGGCCTGTATGGCCTCCGGATGTTCGATATTGGATAGTTCCGGGCAATGACCCGGAGTCAGATAACCTTGCTTTTGTAAAAGCGTCCCCATGGCGCCGTCTAATAAAAACATGATACGACCTCCCTGCCGTTTAATTTTATAATAGATGCAGCTCTGTTCCTATGAATCGGATGTACAGCTCGATGCGCATGTACCGTGCATGGTACAGCCGGCGCAGCCGGAAGGTTCACAAGGACCTGCATCCGTGCGTTTCAGGCCGATGATGGCCGTAACGGATTTTCTGGGGACGAGCATACAACTGGATGTGACCGTTATGCCGATTTGGTCGGCATGGATGGCCCGGACCATGGCGGGCTGCTGAGACAACGGCCAGTCGCCGTAGCCGGGACTGTAGCGCCACGTCGTCTTGTAGCCTTTTTTTACGGTGATGTTGTCAATATAATGATTGAGCTGGTCGGCAATCATTTCCGTGGCTGTCGTAGCGGCGGCATCCATGAGGAGCCCTTTTGTGTACTCCTTGGTCTGGAATAAGCGGTCGATTTCATCTTCGATGGCACTGCCTATGGTGACGGCCATGACGATGGCGATTTCTGCATCACCGAGATGACGCCGGATTTGGCTTCCCTCGATGGTGAACGGCTCATCGCATAGTAATTCATGGGCCTGCGGGTCGTAGCCGCATTGACGGAATATGCCGCGGGGAGCGGCCAGTACCTGGACAGCGGCGCAGGCTTCGGCGACGACGGCGTCCGGGAAGGGCCGATCTGCTTTCAAACCGGCATAGCGTTTTGTTTCATTCATATCTATTTCGTGAAGTGTTCCATTGAAAATGGGCATGGGCGCCATCCTTTCTGCCAAAAAAAAGAGGCTCCTCCTCAAATGAGAAAGAGCCTTGCTTGACGGTTGTTCTCTCATCTGTCAGATAATACATCTGCAGGAATTGGCACCGCTTGTGACGGTTGCCGGATTTCATAGGGCCTGTCCCTCCATCGCTCTTGATAAGAGTATTCTTGTACACTATATCAAATTAACACATGTTTGTAAAGATATAAAAAAAATATTGTTGAAAAATTCATATCAAAAGTAGGCCTAAAGTATGCTATACTATACTATGATGTCGTTAATAGAATTATCATGAATAGGAGGTGGATTTGGTGACACATATCATTGCCGTTGCCAATCAGAAAGGCGGTGTAGGAAAGACTACTACCGCAGTCAATCTCAGTGCCTGTCTGGCTGTAGCGGGAAAGAAGACGCTCCTCGTAGATATGGATCCCCAGGGAAATGCGACAAGTGGACTGGGGATAGATAAAGAAGCCTTGTCATTGGATTTGTATGATTGTCTCATCAATGAGGCTCCTTTGGAATCGGTCATACAGAAAACAGCTGTCAAGAAGCTTTCTATCGTCCCGGCGACGATGGATTTGGCTGGGGCTGCCGTGGAAATGGTGGGCATGGCTGAACGGGAGACGGTACTGCGCCGCATATTGGCGACCGTATCGAAGTCTTATGATTATGTCCTCATCGATTGTCCGCCGTCACTAGGGTTGTTGACGTTGAATGCCCTCGTCGCTGCCCAATCGGCGCTCATCCCGGTACAATGTGAGTTTTATGCCTTGGAAGGCTTGGCGCAGCTCATGCAGACCGTCGAGCTGGTGCGGGCTAATATGAATCAGCATTTACAATTACTCGGAGTCGTACTGACCATGTTTGACGGTCGTACGAATCTATCGATACAGGTAGCAGATGAAGTGAAAAAATATTTTAAGGGACAGGTCTTTAAGACGATTATCCCGCGTAATGTCCGGCTCAGCGAAGCACCGAGCTATGGCGAACCCATCATTACATACGATCCCCGTTCCCGTGGAGCGGATGTATATACGAAACTTGCAAAAGAGGTGATCCACCGTGCCCGGTAAGAAAAAAGGGCTCGGGTCCACCGGTACGCTGGGCCAGCGGCTGGGGGCCCTGGGATTGACAGAGAACCATTTTCAGTCGGCAACCGTGCCGGCTGTCGAAATCGATGTAAATGACGTTCATCCCAACCCGCGTCAAGCCCGGCGGGTGTTCCATGAAGAGGCGCTGCAGACATTGGCAGCCTCTATAAAACAATATGGCGTCGTCCAGCCTGTCGTCGTGCGGCAGCTCCCCGACCGCTCGTATGAATTGATTGCCGGCGAACGGCGCTGGCGCGCTGCCCGTATGTGCGGGCTCAAGACGATACCGGCTGTCGTGCGGGAATATGCCGAAGCGGTGGCGACGGAGATATCGCTGATCGAAAATCTGCAGCGGGAAGATCTGGATGTCATCGAAGAAGCACTGGCGTATCAGATGCTGCTCGATACATACGGTCTGACGCAGGAACAGGCTGCCGAAAAAGTTGGTAAAAGCCGGCCTCACGTCGCCAATATGCTGCGTTTGCTGCGTTTTCCCGAACCCATTCGGGCCATGCTTTCTGACGGCACCTTGACTGTCGGCCAGGCCAGACCCTTGCTGCAGATACAAGCTGCCGATATCCAGCTGGCGTTGGCTGAAAAGATTCGTGATAATGGCGTGTCGGCCCGGCAGGTAGAAGAATGGGTCCGTAAACTGATGGCTGAACAGGCGGACAATAAAAAGGAACGGCCTGAGCCCGATGCCTTTGTCGAAGCGGCTCAGGACCGTATGAAAATGTATTTGGGGACCCCTGTAGCTATTAAAGTGAATCGCCGCAAAAAGGCTGGAAAAATTGAAATTACGTTTTCTTCAGAAACAGAATTTGAACGACTCCTGGCATTATTGACCCAGGAAGAAGAATCACCTGTGACGAAAGATGAAATTTCTTTTTCTTTGTGATAATGTTTATAAATTTCAAGTGTGTTTTTGTGTTGGGATAGTGTATTATTAGATGCGATATTACTGTGGGTCGCACATTTGCTAGGAGGAAGAAAATGATATATGGGTTAGATTTACGGTTGATACTGATCATTGCATCAGGTTTTGCAGGCATCATGTTAGTGGTACTGCTTATTTATATCGCCGTACTACATCACCGCCTGAATCGATTAATGAAAAAATATGAGCTCTTCATGAAGGACGGTGATGGCAAGAGCGTCGAGGCCAAGCTGCGCGAAGACGTGTTGAAGCTGCGCGAGCTTTCTGATTCTCTTGATTTACTCCATGCGACGCAGAAGGATATCCTTTCCGTACAGAACCAGTGTTTGCGGAAATTGGGATTTGTCAAATACAATGCCTTTGATAACATCGGCAACAACCTGAGTTTTGCCTTGACGATCCTCGATGGCAAGAATGACGGTTTTTGTTTGTCCAGTGTGTACGGACGCAATGAATCGAGGATATTTGCCAAGCCGGTCAAGGAAGGCAAATGTATGTACAGCATGAGCGAGGAAGAAAAAGAAAGCTTAGCTGCGGCGTTGCAATCTGCCGGTGATGATGCAATAGTGAAAAAACAGTGAAGAAGGGACATAATTTGAAAGGTCAAGATATGTGGAAGCAGTTTTGCTGCCAGGCTAAGGCCATGTCGCAGCGGCTGCCTGCTTTTCACCACGATGGACAGGAGCCGGTCACCATTTCCGGGCGGCGATATCGCCAAGGGATCATCGCCGCTGCTATAGCTGTGGTGCTGCTGATGACAGGGTCGGCCGTAGGTGTATATGAATATACACAGGTACAGAATCTGCGTGAAAAAGAAGCACTGCACGAACAGCAGCTGCAGATTATGAAAGATAAAACCGTGTCCCTGCAGGAAAAAATGGATAAATTGGATGCCCTGGATCAGGAACTCCGCCAAATGGTCAAGGGTGCAGGGACGGGTGAAAGCCCAAAAGGTGACGGCAGCATAGCGGGATCGCAAAAGAAATCACCAGACCTTTCTAATGCGGATCTCAATGATCTCCTGCATGCTGCCTCGCGTCTGGAAACAAAGGTCAATGCCCGGGTCATCAGTTTCGTCACATTGAAGACGGTACTGAGTGATACGGCAGGTGATCAGGTGCGGGAAATGCAGCAAATTTCCAAGAAATATGAATCGTCGACCTATCCATCGATTTGGCCTGCTAAAGGGCCCATTACATCGAATTTTGGCTATCGCGGCAATCCCATCGGCGGCGGCACAGGCTTCCATGAAGGGTTGGACATCGCTGTCGATTATGGTACGCCTGTACGAGCTACGGCGTCCGGCACGGTAAGCCTGAATGGCTGGGTGGACGGCTACGGCAATTTGGTTGAAATCAATCATGGCGGTGGTTTTGTCACGCGCTATGGGCATAACTCACTGATACTGGTGACGAACGGCCAGAAGGTCAATACGGGCGACATCATCGCCTTGGCGGGCAGTACCGGCCGCAGCACAGGACCTCATGTCCATTATGAAGTCAGGGTCAACGGTACGCCGACGGATCCTTTATTGTTTTTGCCTTGATGCTATGCATGATTAGTATCATATGTGACCTAAAAGGTCTTTACAATTCGTAAAAGACATGATATCATACAGAGGAATTGCAGATTATGGAGTACATAATCGGGCGTTATGCAACAGGACAGCCTGTGGGAATTCAGTTCCCATAGGCTGTTTTTGTGAATTATACACGATTTGGGGCGTAATCATCATGATAGAAAATGAAGTGTCATTAAAAAGGCGGACGGCCAGTTTATCCGTCCTGAGTAATACTATATTAGTAGTGGGTAAGCTGACCATCGGCCTGCTGACCGGTACGGTCAGCCTGGTGTCGGAAGCCATCCATTCCGGTGTGGATTTGTTGGCAGCGGCCATTGCGTTCATGGCTGTGAAGAAATCATCGGCACCGCCTGACGCCGACCACGATTATGGTCATGGCAAGGTGGAAAATGTATCTGCCGGCGTAGAGGCGCTGCTCATCATCGTAGCGGCATTGTACATCGTCTACGAAGCCATAGAAAAACTGACGGCTCCACAGCCGCCGCAATCTCTCAATTTGGCTATTGCAGTCATGGCAGGGTCGAGTTTGATCAATGCTATCGTATCGCAACGGCTGTACCATGTAGGTGAGTTGACTGGATCGGAGGCCTTAAAGGCAGATGGCATGCACCTGCGGACTGACGTATGGACATCGGCGGCGGTCCTGGCCGGTATTGTCCTTATGAAATGGACGGGTTTTGTCTGGCTCGATCCGTTCATCGCCATCGGCGTAGCGCTGGGTATCCTGCGAGTAGGTTACACCATGTGCCGTGACAGTTATGGCAATCTGACGGATGCTTCGCTGAGTGCTCAGGAAGAAAAGCGCATCGGCAATATCATTCTGGCGACGCCAGGTGTCAAGGGCTTCCATCAGCTGCGTACTCGCATGGCAGGCAGAGAAACGCTTATGGATTTTCATCTGGAACTCGACCGGACTTTGTCCTTTGGCGAGGCCCATGCCATTTCAGAAGAAGTAGAGGATTCCCTGCATAAGCATTATGGTCATTGTGATTCGACTATCCACATCGACCCGAAGTAGGTATGCCGGCAGGATATGTTTTTCAGAATTTTAGTTTTTTCACACTGTACGAGCCACTATTATAGTGGCTTGTTTTTTTTCTGCCATAAATTCAGCTCATATGTGACAAAGAATTTACGAAATACCCTGCGATTCTGATAAATTTCCTTGAAGAGATAAATAAAATATAATAAAATAAATATATTAGATACTATTGGCAAATCTCTGATAGACCGTATTTTTTAGGAGGGTATCCATAGATGGAGGACAGTACCAAGACTACACAGGAGCGAGAACTTTTAATAGAGGCTTTCAAAGAAATATTCCGCAACAGCGATGACTATTCGTTTGTAAAAGACCTGGATTTGGTCTATCATGCGGCTAGTGAGAAATTTGTCTGTATGACCGGACGCAGTACTGCTGCGGACGTGCTGGGAAAGACGGACTTCGACTTGTTTCCCCAGGATATCGCTGAAGCTTATCGTTCCGATGATCAGTATATGTTCCAGACGGGTCAGCCTATCGAAGGGATTGTCGAACGGCTGCCAGAACAGGATGGCAGGGCCAGGTGGAGTAAAACGTGGAAACATATCGTCCGTAACAGTGCAGGACAGCCCATCGGTATGTATGGCATCGGCCGTGATGTATCCTACGAAAAAGGATTGGAGTCTGAGATTGCGGCATCGCGTCGGGCGAGGGATCTCATCCAGAATATTCCCGGCGGGGTTGGCATCCTCCATGAACAGGATGGCAACTATATCCTTGATTTCGTCAATGAAGGCTGGTGCCAGGCCCATCATATCAGCCAGGCGTATGGTCAGACGCTCGTAGGAACCAATGTACAGGATTTTGTATATGAAGAGGATCTGCCTCAGGTCCAGGCGGAATTCCAGCGCGTCAATGCCGATCCCCAGGCACAGGGAGATACGACATACCGGGTATTTAGTGAAAACGGGGAGCTGCACTGGATCAACATCAGTTATCGCCGTGCCTATGTGGAACGAGGTGTGCAATATTATTATGCAGCGTACATGGACATGGATAAGCAGAAACGGATTGAAGAAAGATTAGCCGAAAGCCAGCAGGCCTTGCGTGAAGCAGTATCCCATTCGGACATACAATTTTTTACGTATTTCCCCAATCGGCACCGCTGTGAAATATACGCAGTGAATACCCGTTTATGCGAACTTCCCACAGTGTGGGAGAATTTCCCCGATGATTTCTTGCAATATACGCAGGCGTCTCCAGAAGATGCGCAGGCTTACCGTGACATGCTGAAACAAATAGAGCAAGGCGCCGATATGGCTGAATGCACGGCCTGTTTTGCCTATGAAGGAAAATGGACGTATGAAAAGCTTCATATCAATGCCGTGCGCGATGCTGCTGGCCGAGTCATCAAGGGCCAGGGTTATTCGCAAAATATTACGAAACAAAAAGTTGCTGAAGAACGGCTGCGTGAAAAAATGCTACGTGTACGTTCCTTGAGCGGCAATAATTTTGAGACGTTTACGTTCAATGTTACCAAAGGGAATGGGCATACCTTAAATACGACTGATCCAGATTTTGTGGAAACGCCTGTCCTGCCGGAATTATGGCAGGAAGCGTTGCAGCTTTGCCCTGGCTTGCGCCATGTACAAGAAGATGCTTGTCGGATTATCCTGCAGGCCGCTGCCCGTATTCCCAATAAAGGGGAACGACGGAATTTTTTGCGGTTCTGTGATCCAGACATAATTCGCGAAGAAATGGAAACAGGGCGTTCCCGGGCACGCATACGTTATCGCAGATATAAAGGAAAAACCATTCGCTGGTTGGAAAGTTGTACCGAAATATTGCCTGATCCGGGGACAACTGATTTGATTGCATTTTATTATACGTCGGATATTACGGATCGGGTCGTACAAGAGAAGCTATTTGCCCAGATACTGCATAAGCGGTTCGAAATGGTGGCATACCTCGATTTGCAGACGCAGATGCTATATATGCAAAATCCCGATGATGTAATGGATGCTTCTTTTACCGAAGGCCTCCCCTATGAGAAGGTCGTGGAAGCGATGCTGCGAGATAATGTCGTTCCTGAAGAGGAAGATTCATTTCGGAAGCATGTTTCTCTGGATCAACTCATGGAACAGCTTACGGCCAAGCCTGTGTATACATTTTATTATACGGGCCGGAATTCAGAGGGGCGTTTGCTTCGTAAGATGCAAAGTGATGCCTTCTATCTCGATGAATATAAAGACCATATCGTGTTCCTGATCATGGATGTGACTGGCGTGTTTGAACAGGAAATGGAACATCGAGAAAAAATGTCGGCTGCACTCGTAGCGGCAGAGCAGGCTTCCGTGGCCAAGACCGAGTTTCTCAGCCGCATGAGCCACGAAATCCGGACACCTATGAATGCTATCATCGGTCTCGATGCCATCGCCTTGCAGGAACAAGGGCTGTCGCGGGCTATGGTAGACCATTTGCAGAAAATCGGTATCAGTGCCCGCTTTCTTCTGTCGCTGATCAACGATATCCTCGATATGTCGCGTATCGAAAGCGGCCGTATGCTCCTGAAAAATGAGTCCTTTGATTTTGAGGAACTCATCGATGGTATCAATACGATATTGTATGAGCAATGTCGGGAAAATGAATTGGATTACGATTGTGTCCTGAAGAGTTTTACGGAAAGTACTTATATCGGCGATGCGACGAAGTTGCAGCAAGTGCTGGTGAATATACTGGGCAATGCTGTCAAATTTACATCGCGGGGCGGTAAGATACATTTTATGATAGAGCAGTTGTCCCGTACACGAGAAAAAGCGCGGCTCCGTTTTGAAATAGCCGATACGGGCATCGGTATTAGTGAAGATTTCCTGCCAGAACTGTTCAAGCCTTTTTCACAAGAAAATCCGGGCCGGACGTCTGCTTATGGCGGAACGGGTCTGGGACTGGCCATTTCACAAAATATTGTCAATCTCATGGGCGGTGAAATTACGGTCCATTCCATCAAGAACGTAGGAACGGAATTTACCATCGAAGTTGAACTGGGACTGACTGAAGAGGCGATGGCCCGGCGGGCCTTGTACCCTCAGGCAATCAAGCCTTTGTTTACGCTCATCGTGGATGACGACGTCATCGTATGCCGTCATGCCCAAATCGTGCTCCACGAAGCCGGTTTAAAGACGGAGTGGGTGGAATCAGGGGCCGCAGCAGTCGATAAGGTCGTGGCACAGCATGAGATCCAGCAGGATTATGATTTGATTTTACTGGACTGGATGATGCCAGATATGGATGGCATTGAGACAGCCCGCCAGATCCGTCGGATTGTCGGGCCGGATGTGACGATCATCATCATGACCGCGTTTGACTGGGCCAGCATCGAAACAAAGGCTCGGGCTGCTGGCGTGGATATGTTTATGAAAAAGCCTGTTTTTGCCAATCAGGTCCAAAAGGCATTCGAAGATGTGCTGCTCCATAAGAACAATGTCAGCCCAGTCCGAAAGACCTACAATTATGATTTTTCAGGGCGGCGGGTGTTGTTGGCAGAAGATAACGAAATCAATGCAGAAATAGCCAAAAGCTTGCTGGAAATGAAGAATTGTGTCGTAGAAGTAGCCAACAACGGGGCCGAAGCCGTCGAATCGTTTGCTTCCGTACCGGTCGGCTATTATGACGCTATTCTCATGGATGTGCGTATGCCTGTCATGGATGGTCTTGAAGCGACCCGGACGATTAGGGCCATGCGCAAGTCCAGCAGCAAAATCATTCCCATCATCGCTATGACGGCCAACGCTTTCCAGGAGGATGTGAACAGGTCCTTGGAAAGCGGCATGAACGCCCATCTGGCCAAGCCTATCGAACCGGAGCTGCTATATGGGACACTGGAAAAGTACTTTTTGAAGGAGTCTTGAAATCGGCTGGACGTCCTCCGGCATAGTCGACACCAAAATCCCGGAAGAATTCGTTTACGTAAAAAAGGTTGCTGTTTTTCATGGTGAACTTCATGAAAAAACAGCAACCTTTTGTTGTTTATGTTCTTGTCGTGATATATGCGATTACTTGCTGCGCTTTTTCCTGCCAATCTGGGCAAAAAGCCGCACTTCCTTGGCACAGGCCTCTTTTTCCGCCGCCCTTGCCGCCAAAAACATCATTGGCCTTTCTGATATACTGGAAGCAATCCCCAGCCGTATTCTCCCCTAAAGCAAATATATAGTTCACGCGCTGGTCCATATGGTATAGGATAGCAATCACCGTATGAGGTAGTACCGCCAGTTTTTGCAGCAATGACCTGGCCGAATCCGAGTCGTAGTCATCTTCGATAGCGGCGATGACCTGTCTGCCCTGACTATCATACAGCGGCGCTGCCACTAGTGACTGCATCTCTATATCCTGCAACGCTTCTGTCTTGCGGCGCAGTTGTTCGTGGAGTGCCGTAATATCTGTTTTTAGGCGAAGGATGCCGTCACATACGTCTTTATCTTTTGCCGACAGCAGCTGGCCGGCTGTACTGATATAGTCAACCTTACGGCAGATATCTTCCAGTGCCCAGCGTCCACAAAGGAAATCCACGCGGGTCCCCACCTTATGCTTAGTCAGCTTGAACAGTTTAATCAGCCCGACCATTCCCGTAAATGGAGGATGTGTTCCGCAGCAGGTACAGACATCACTGTCTTGGATGGATACGATGCGCAACATACCTTTAAGATTCTCATTTCTTTTGCGCATGACCATATCTGCCGCCTGCGTATGAGGTACATAATCGATACGGACAGGAAGATTGGCCCATACCTGAGAATTGGCCAATGCCTCGGCTTGGGCTGCCTGTGCTGGGTCGACTTCACCATCCAAGTCTATGGCCACGGTATGGTTTCCCATATGGAACCCCACATTATGCAGGCCAAACAATTTCCAGAATGCATACGATAACAGATGCTCGCCGCAATGCTGCTGCATGTGATCCAGACGCATGTCCCAGTCTAGTACAACCCTTACATGGGTGTCTGGTACAATGGGAACCGTTGTCCTATGAAAAATGATACCATCTTTTTCACTTACATGACTGACTGGCACAGCCACACCATCTGGCAGCACCAACGTTCCCTGGTCGCTGAGCTGCCCGCCCCCTTCAGGGAACAGCACTGTTTGGTCCAGGACAATGCCGTATACCTTTCCTTGTGGGACACATTCGCGTACACGAGCTGAACAGTCCCTGCGCAGTGAATCTCTTTCGTATAATTTCTCCGTCATATTCATTCCCCCTGACATGACTCGATTATATCATGAATCCCTTTGTGGTCAAGAAAAAGGATGCCGCCTGCAGCTTCGTGCTACAGGCGGCATCCTCCATCATAATTACAAATTAACCTAAAATATCTGCAACTGGCGTATACGGCAACTGATGTGCTTCGGCAACAGCCTTGAATGTCACCTGCCCCAGCACCGTGTTAAGCCCGCAAGCAAGTCCTGCATCATCCTGCAAAGCCTGCTTCCACCCTTTGTTAGCCAGTGCCAAGGCATAAGGCAGTGTGGAATTGGCCAAGGCCACCGTCGATGTCATAGGTACGGCCCCAGGGATATTAGCGACGGCATAGTGGATGACACCATATTTTACATAAATCGGATCCGTATGTGTAGTCACCTTGTCGATGGTTTCGACAGCGCCGCCTTGATCAATGGCGACATCGACAATGACTGCTCCCGGCTTCATGGCCTGAACCATGTATTCTTTGACTAGTTTCGGAGCCATGGCACCTGGTACGAGGACGCAGCTTATGAGCAGATCGGCCTTTTTCGTCCACTCCGCAATAGCATAGGAATTGGAGACGATCGTCTCAATGCGGCCGCCAAAAATATCATCCAGATAAGCCAGCCGTTCTGGATTCATATCGAGAACCGCCACTTTAGCGCCCAAGCCCACGGCCATCTGAGCAGCATTCAACCCGACCGTACCGCCACCGATGATGACGACTTGCCCAGCTTCGACACCGGCTACGCCGCCAAGGACTTTACCCATACCGCCATACTGTTTTTCCAGGAACTGGGCACCTACTTGTACACTCATGCGCCCGGCAACGCGGCTCATGGGGGCTAGCAGCGGCAGCGCCCCGTTCTTATCACGGACGGTTTCAAAGGCGATACCGACCACTTTTTTTTCTAGCAAAGCCTTCGTCAAGGCTGGTTCCGGTGCCAGATGTAAGTAGGTAAACAGGATTTGGCCTTCATGAAATAAACCATATTCAGCGGGCAGCGGTTCTTTTACTTTGACAATCATATCGGCCCGATCAAATAGCTCTTGCTTGGAAACGATTTGGGCTCCTACTGCTTCATAATCGGCATCTGTAAAACCACTGCCTTCACCGGCAGCTTTTTCTACCAACACAGTATGACCTGCTTCTTTGAGAGCATGGCATCCTGCCGGGGTCAAACCAACACGAAATTCATGGTCCTTGATTTCCTTTGCCGTACCAACGATCATCATAATCCCTCCTCTGACTATAACAAATCACTTGGCGGTCAGTTCCGCAACTTCTTTACGCCTACATAATAACACGCCATTTTTGAATAATCCACTACTAATCCATTTATGGAGTATATCAAATCCGGCAATATATGTCAGAATTAAAGATTGTTAATGATATATTAGTATTTTTATATTTATTCTACAATATATTTTCGCCTGGCACCTTTCGATTTCCTAATATATAATTGATTAACACATTGATTATTTAATTTTTTTAATTTTAGTGGTGTATAATAAATACAATAGTGAAATTAATTTTAAAATAAGTTTAAGTTCTAATTGGTTATAAATTTATGATTTACGATAATTTATACTTCTAGGGATTAAGATAATATAAAATTATACAAAAAACTACCGTATACCAAACCGTAGATTTAGATACCTACGGTTTGGTATACGGTAGTTTTTTTAGCGGTTAATGACGATTGTTTCTAACAAGGCCTTTCGTTCTTTCCAGTCTGGCATTAGTTTTGTTACCAATGCGTGGAAGCGGGCAGAGTGATTGGCGTGGATCAGATGGCACAGCTCATGGAGCAAAATGTATTCGATGCACGATTCCGGTGCTTCCATTAGCAAGGCGTTCAGAGTGATGGATTTTTTTGCAGGGATGCACGATCCCCACCGGGATTTCATATAGCGGATACGAAATTGCGGCATGGTCACGCCATATGCTGCAACCAAGGGAAAAATCCTATCGATGACCGCTGGCAGGATTTTTATTCCCACATGGGCCAGGTATTTGTGGAACAGCCATTCCTTTTCATGGAAGTCATCGACATTGAGTGGAAACAGATATACGTGGCTGTCGTCATCATCACAGCCTGCTGCCGGGCTTTGTTTGACGACTAAGATTTTGTCTTTGCCTAAAACGGGAACCGATTCACCAGATGTGTAGCACAACGGTGGTTTTTGCACATTTTTCTGTCGGTATTTTTCCAGAGCGCGCAGGATGAACTTACCTTTGGAATAGAGAAATGTGTCAATATCCTGTGAAGGGACGCCTGCTGGTGCCGATACGTAAATAGTCTCATTGGCGTAAATGTGCAGATTGACATTTTTGACGGCTTTTCTTTCCAGACGGTACGTAATGGTTTTTTCTTCATATTGGATGGTACGGATTGACAGGTTTTCTTTCATAATTCCCTCCGGTCTGCTGTGCAGGTGCTGCTGCCTGGGCTTATGTTACAGGCCGGGAAGGATGGCAAGTCATTAGATAGTTCCGTCTGGTGGCACGTCATGAAGAATGTCGTAGCGGACCACATCGGTAATACATAGAGTCAGCTTACGTAATATTTCATCGGGCTCTTCCCTGAATCCGCTCAGTATCCAATGAGTCACGACTGCCAGGCTGCCGTTAACCAGGAAATCCATCGTGTAATCGATTTGGATGTCGATGCTCCGGAACTGTTGGATTCGCCTTAAAAATGCTTCCTTTTCGATTTTTGCAAAGCTTTTCCGATACTCTTCCTCGCGGAAAATCTTTGTATAAAATCGATTATTATTACGGATGGCTTCCAATTTTTGTAAAGTCAGGACATTCAAAGGAATATTCAGATTAGTGTAAAATTCATCCAAATGTGTATCCTGTTCAAAAATCCATTCGATGAGCATGACTTTGTCTTCATAATAATTGTAAAATGTCCGGCGCGTCAGCCCACAATTCCGGACAATCATATCGACGGTAATGTTTTTAATCGGTATGTTTTGTGACAATTGCAGCAAAGACTCAGCTAATACTCGTTGGGTCGGTTTTTTTGGAGTCATTGGCAGCACCCTGGAAGCAGAAGTGCTTTGCAAAACTCATTTTTTGATGCTCGTATTCGTAAATCACTTACTTTTTCGTTATAGCATTTTTTTGGTGTCATACGTAATTCTCCCATTTTTTAAAATACTATAATCCCCACTTTAACAATTCTCAATTATACTATGAGATAAATAAAAAAGCAATTCACAATATTAAAAAATAGTGCAAATAATAAATTTTTTGATGTTGTTGTGTATTATAAATGCATGATTGTGTATATAATTAAAAAAATCCCAGGACTTTAAGGGGAATTATTGCATAAAAAAGGAATTCTATAATGTGGTACAATAGATATAATTTTAAATCTAGGCATAAGAATAAGTATAGCTTGTTTGGATAAGGTGGAAGACAGATCAGGAGGAGTGATTGACATGACAAATCTCAGCGAACAAAAAAAGGCATTGCGACAGAAGGTTGGACACATCGTTCAGGACCTTTCTGAAGCATATTGCGTCCGTGCCGATCAGGCAATTTTGGGACATATCATAGCCTTGCCGGAGTATGAGCAGGCCCAGACGATATTTTGCTATGTCGGCAGGGGGAACGAAATCAATACGCTGCCGATACTGCAGGATGCTTTGCACAAAGGAAAAATCGTAGGCGTTCCAAAGTGTATCGGTCCTGGCATAATGGAAGTATACCGTATCTTTACTTTGGCTGATTTAGAAGCGGGGAAATACGGAATCCGTGAACCGCGGGCTGGCATGCCCCTGATACAGCCGGAGCATATCGACCTAGCTCTAGTACCCTGCCTGACCTGCAATAGACGGGGACAGCGCCTGGGCTACGGCGGCGGTTACTATGACCGCTATTTGGCGTCGGCCCGATTTGTCAAGGCGCTGCTTTGCCGGGCCCGGATCATGCAGGATGAGATTCCCATAGAAGAACATGACCAGATAATGGATATGGTCATATCTGAAGAAGGTGTGGTGGTACTTAAATAGCCTATGTGGTAAGATACACCGGCGAGGTTTTGGCGGACTGAATAGTCGGTTTCTATGCAACCCCAAATACAGAAACTCACATATATGAATCATAATTTATAATCACTTAAATGAGATGTTCATGCAGATATTTCATTCCGATGAATGATAAAAAGTTATATTGAATTTCCCTAATATGCATAATTGGTACTTCCAATTATGCATATTATGTTGTATGATACAGCCATAAAATAGATATAATTCTTTAAAACGGATAAAATTTTGATGGATTTCCATATATTGGTAATGCCAATATATGGAAATGTTCGAAATTGGCAATACGTGATATGTACATACTTGTGCATGACTTAGTATGTGATATGTATAAAACTGAGTGATTATATATTGTGAAGGGAGGGAACGCAGTGCGTTTTGTGATGTCGGTGTAGCATTTCAGAAAGGGGGATAGTTTATTTCATTCATAGATTCTAGTGCATCATCCCACGAGGTGGATGATGCTGTACATTTCAGAAACAGGTGATATGAACATGGAATTTATAAACAAAATTTGTAAATTGATTACGAAATTCTTCCCATTGTGGGTTGTCATTTTCTCCTTACTCGCTTTCTTATATCCCGCACCCTTGATGGGAATGGGTGGATGGATTACGTATTTGCTCGGCCTAATCATGTTAGGCATGGGCCTTACGATGACGCCGAACGATTTCAGGCTCGTATTCACGCGGCCAAAAGAAGTATTTTATGGCGTTGTCCTGCGGTTCTGCATCATGCCGTTCGTGGCATTTGCCGTCAGCAAGTTGATGGGATTGTCACCTATGCTGGCTGCTGGTTTGATTTTGGTTGGCTGCTGCCCCAGTGGTACGGCCAGCAATGTCATGTCCTTGCTAGCTAAAGGGGATACAGCACTTTCCGTTACGATTTCCAGTGTCAATACGATTTTGGCCCCTATACTGACGCCGTATCTTTTCTTACTGTTGGCAGGTACGCTTATTCCTGTCGATGCAGTAGCACTTCTTCTCGATATCATCAAAATAGTCATCGTTCCAATCGCCCTGGGCTTGCTCCTGCGGGCTGTATCGACGAAACTGGTAGAAAAATTGATTCATGTCGTTCCTGTCGTCTCAGTTTTGGCCATTGTCCTCACCATTGCTATCGTCGTTGCCCTCAATGCGACCAAGATGGCAACGGTCGCTTTTATCGCTTTCGCAGCTGTATTCTTTCACAATGCCTGCGGTTTGGGCTTGGGCTATGGTGCTTCACGGGTATTGGGTGTCAACAAACGTAAGAGCCGTTCCATCGCCTTTGAAATCGGTATGGAAAATTCTGGTTTGGCTGTCGCACTGGCTATCGCGCATCTGGATCCTATCGCAGCTATTCCGGGAGCTATCTTTAGTGTATGGCATAACTTATCGGGATCGTTACTGGCCGGATATTTTGCTTCTCACGATACGGAAGCAGATGGCATAGATAAAAAATAATTATATAGTATGCATTAGAACCAGGAGGAATTACATATGAAGGTTACGATTGTCGGAACGGGAGCTATCGGCTCTGTCAAGGGAACGATTTTGTTCAATCATGGTCAGGACGTCACATTTGTCGAAATCCGTCAGGATTACATCGATCAAATCAAGGCTCATGGCCTGCATATCGATTACGGTGAAGGCGAACAGGTCGTGCCTATCCATATTACGAACCGCATCGCTGACGGCGGTACGCCGGACTTGGTCATCATGGCTGTTAAATCCTATGACAATGTACAGGCTGCTAAGGATGTAGCCAGCGTCATGGGACCGAATACGACGGTCTTGACCATGCAGAACGGCGTCGGCAACATCGAAACGATTTCCCAATATGTCAATCCGGCCCAGCTCATTGCCGGTACGACGACATTTGGCAGCACAGTCCTCAAACCGGGCTATGTCAAATCGGCCGTAGGGGTCATCCATATCGGTGAAATCAACGGCGGTATGACAGACCGTATCCATAAAGTAGCGGACGCTTTGAAAGCAGGCGGTTTCGAAGTCGGTATTTCCAACAACGTGACCAGCCTTATCTGGACGAAGCTGCTCGTCAATGTCGGCATCAATGCTATCGGAGCACTGACGCTGCGTCGCAACGGGGAAATCCCGGGTCTGGCACCTGCTGCTGCTGTACAGAAGATGGTCGTCGATGAAGGCGCTGCTGTAGCTAAAGCGCTGGGCATCCAGTTTGATGTACCGGATATCCATGAATATGTAAAACAGGTATGCTTCGGTACGGCTCAGAACAAAGCATCCATGTATCAGGACGTAGAACGGGGTTCACAGACAGAAGTCCTGGCCATGAACGGAGCTATTGTCGCTGAAGGCAAAAAGCTCGGCATCGCTACGCCGGCCAATGAAGTCATCACCGATTTGATTTTGGCAAGACAGGGCCGCTCTATGGCCAGCTTGTTATAATACTGCGTGGAAACGGAAATAATTAGGAGGTACGTGTTATGGCAAAACAAAAAATGTCGATTCTGGATTTCAGGAAATATAAAGAAGAAGGCCGCAAGTTCTCTTATGTTACGGCATATGATTACACTATGGCTTCTATCATCAATGACAGCGATGTCGAAGTTATCCTCGTAGGTGATTCCCTGGCTATGATCATGTTGGGCAAGCATACGACAGTAGGCGTAACGTTGGATGATATGATCCATCATATCAAACCGGTCGTATTGGGTGCTCCGGATACATTCGTCATCGGCGATATGCCCTTTGGCTCTTATAACGTCAGCCCTGAACAGGCTATTGCCAGTGCTAACCGCATGCTCATGGAAACGAACTGCGACTGCGTAAAACTCGAAGGCGGCGTCAATATGGCACCGACGATTGAACGCATGGTCAAAGCCGGTATCCCCGTCATGGGCCATATTGGACTGACACCGCAGACGACGACATCTCTCGGCGGCTTCAAGGTACAAGGTGGTACTCCTGAAGGAGCGCTCAAACTGATTCAAGATGCTAAAGCGATTGAAGCAGCTGGTGCTTTCTCCATCGTCGTCGAATGTGTTCCCAGTGTCGTCGCAGCTGCCTTGACTAAAGCACTTACTATTCCTGTACTCGGTATCGGCGCTGGACCGGATGTAGACTGCCAGGTCTTGGTCACACAAGATTTGCTCAACATGTATGGCGATTTCAAACCGAAATTCGTCAAACACTTTGCCAATATCCGTAAAGCTATGGTCGATGGCCTCAATCTGTTCCATGAAGAAACGCTGACCGGTGCATTCCCGACTCCGGAATACAGCTTCAATAAAAAAGTAGAAATCCCAAAGGAATAAATCAGTTCAACTGGGAGACCTACTATTATCAATAATGAAAAAAGCCATAGAATAGGTGCAATTCTATGGCTTTTCCTTTTTATTCATGGTCTTGCTCTGTGTAGGGCCCAGTCGTATTGCTGGTACTGATGAATTTCAGATTGGTCTCCAGATGGATGCGCATGGCGGAGTAGGCACCGACCTCGTCGCGGGCAGCGATGAAACGGGCTACTGCCAAATGTCCTTCACGGGCGTTGTTATTCGTAATCTGGACACCACCGCTGGCGATGGAGATGAGGATGCCGCTGACGACAAAGGACATGATGACCGGTGTCAGGGCAATCATGACATCGTTGTGCGATGCTTTTGTCACTAAACTGTGGAATTCTTCATCTTTTTTATAAAACGATTGGTTCTCGTCGACGAGGCGGACGATTTCCAGGGCACAGTCCATGATGTCGCGTATTTCTTCATCCGTTGCCCTGATGGCCGCTAGCCTGGCAATTTCCGGTTCGTATATGAGGCGGAACTCATAAATGTTTTTTAACGCCAGTATGGGATCCTTCGGTGTGTCCATATGGAATGGAGGATTGATATGTACGTCCTGGACGTAGATTCCCGAGCCGTGGATTACCGTGACGACTCCCCGGGCAGCCAGCATTTTTAAGGCTTCCCGAATGGAATTGCGGCTGGCTTTGAATTCTTCGACCAATTCTCGTTCCGTAGGTAGCTTATCGCCGACAGCGTAGCGGTTATCCGTGGCGATTTGTTCGTATAATGCATCGGCAATCCATTGCGCTTTTGTTTTCCTGCTTGCCATGACAGACTCCTTATCTCTTGCTGATATTAATTTATATTATACACTATAAAGATAAATATTTCATAGCTTTTATAAAAAAATAGCAGACAATTAGAGTGTTGATTGTAAGATGCAGAGTCCTGGTGAATCACGAATTATTATATGATTGGGACTATATAAAGTAGAAATAAAGGTGTACAATTAAATCATTATTGTGAAGTGTTGATTGAACATCTGCAAGAGGTGAGATACATGATAGATCATGAAAAAATTGAACGGGCAGTCCGTTTATTATTGGAAGGGATGGGCGAAGATGTGAACAGGGAAGGCCTGAAAGAGACGCCGGACCGCATCGCCCGTATGTACGAAGAAATATACGGCGGGATGGATCAGGATGCCTCTGTGTGCCTGCATAAGACGTTCCGAGCCGACAACAACGAGATGATCCTGGAAAAAGATATTACCTTTTATTCGACCTGCGAGCATCATCTCATGCCTTTTTACGGCAAAGCGCATATTGCCTATGTCCCCGACGACAAGGTGGTTGGTATCAGCAAGCTGGCCCGGACAGTGGAAATATTTGCCCGCCGCCTGCAGATACAGGAAAAATTGACAGCACAGATCGCGGATGCGCTGATGGAGCATCTCCAGCCCAAAGGCGTCATGGTCATGTTGGAAGCGGAGCATATGTGTATGACTATGCGCGGCATCAAAAAGCCTGGCAGCCGTACAGTGACATTGATTAAACGCGGCATCTGCCAGGATTCTCAGGAATGGACGAATCTGTTCTTTCATATGCTGCGGCAGTGACCGGGGAATCCGGAAGGGAGTACATTTTCATGGAAACTGTAGAGTGGATCCGCAATCATCCCCTATATCAAACGAATTATGAACAAATCCGGCGGCAGGAACAGGACCGCCGCTATTGCGGCCACCTCATGGATCATTTCCTTGATGTGGCTCGTATTGCCTATATACGTAATTTGGAACAGCGCCTGGGATTGAGCAAGGAACTGATTTATAGCGCGGCTTTGCTGCATGATATCGGCCGGGCCCGCCAATACTGTGATGGGACGCCTCATGACCAAGCCAGTGCTGACATAGCGGCGGCAATCCTCAGTCAGATGCCGGCAACCATCGCCTTTTCAGCAGCGGATAGACAAACTCTCCTGGCGGCCATTGGCAGCCATCGCCGCGATGGACAGCCGCAAAACGAACTGGCCCGGCTCCTGCAGGTCAGCGATAAGCTGTCGCGACGGTGTTTCCAATGCCCTGTGCAGGATAGCTGTCATTGGGATGAAGACATGAAGAACAAGAAAATAGTAGTGTAAGGCAATGTATGTACCTATATCAAATATATTCTGGTTATCCAGATAATATAAAAGAAGGAGGTTTACACTATGTTAGTTTTAGACGGTAAAGCTGTCGCGGCCTTTCATCGGGAACAGGTCGTGCAGCAGATTGGCAAATTGCGCGACCAGGGGATTGTGCCGGAACTGGCCATCATCCTCGCTGGTGACGATAAAGCATCAGCTGTGTATGCGCGGGCCATGCAGAAAGTAGCGAAGTCCGTAGGCCTGGAAGGTAAGATTTATCAGCGCGATGCTTCGGTCCGGGAAAGCGAATTGTTGGATTTACTGAGGCAGTTGAATGAAACGGCAGCGGTCAAGGGAATCCTGCATATGATGCCGCTGCCGGCACATATCGATACGGATACGATTATTAGGAATATTGCTCCGCAAAAGGATGTAGACGGCCTGACCGATAGCAATGTGGCTGGACTTATCATGGGCCGGCCCTGTTTCGTACCGGCTACGCCTAAAGCGGTCATGGCCACGTTGGATTATTACCACATTTCCCTGGAAGGGAAGGAAGTCGCCATCGTCGGGCGCAGCAATGTCGTCGGCAAACCGCTGGCGCAGCTGTGCCTGCAGCGCAATGCGACGGTGACGGTATGCCACTCACGGACGAAAGATCTGGCTAGTGTGACGAAACGGGCCGATGTCCTTATTGCGGCTGTCGGTAAGGCCCATTTGATTACAGCGGATATGGTGCGTCCCGGCGCCGTCGTCATCGATGTGGGTATCAACAGTCTGGACGGCAAGATCGTAGGCGACGTAGACTATGATGGCGTAGCGGCCGTGGCCAGTGCTTTGACGCCTGTGCCAGGTGGCATTGGTTCCGTCACGACGATGATGATCGTAGAGGGTGTGGCATTCGGGCCCACGCAGTTTAAATGATGCGAGGAGACAAAGCTATGACAGAACAGACGTGTAAACAATTTTTAGAAGCAATCGGATCATCCGCTCCCACTCCGGGCGGCGGCGGTGTATCGGCTTACGCCGGAGCTATGGGCATTGCCCTGGGCTCTATGGTAGGAAATTTGACACTGGGAAAGAAAAAATATGCTGACGTACAGGTCGATGTGGAACGCCTTACGGCAGAAGCGCAGGACCTGATGACGAAGCTTGCGGCTATGGTCCAACAGGATGCGGAATGTTTTACCCCTCTGGTCCAGGCCTATAAGCTGCCCAAGACGATGGAGGCAGCCCAGCGCGACGCCATCCTGGAACAGGCCCTGGTCGGTGCATGCTCCGTGCCGCTGGCTATCATGAAGACATCTCTGCGGGCATTGGAAGTACATCGTGAATTGGCTTCTAAAGGCAATACCATGGCCATCAGCGACGTCGGTGCCGGCGTACAATTCCTGAGGGCGGCTATTCTCGGTGCGTCGTTGAATATTTATATCAACGCCCGCCTCATGAAAAACCGGACTGAAGCGGACCGGATGATACAGGAAGTAGAACAGATTATTGCCGACGGCAGTCAATTGGCCAATCAGATTTTTGACCAGGTCAAGGCATCGCTGGTTCGCAAATGATAGAACAGAAATAAAAATTTAGGAGCAGGAATGTGATGATTATCGCACTCCTGCTTTATTTTCTGTTCAGGCGCTGCTAAACCATGATATAATGGGCGAAGAAACAATCAAGGAGGAGATTCCATGGACAGTGCTAAGAAAAAAATAGCGGCGGCCCTGATGGTATCGACTTTTTTGTCGGCTTTTGACGGGACTGTCATGGCAACAGCGGCACCGGCTATTGCCAGGGAGCTGTCAGGGTTTTCCCTCATGAGCGGGATTTTTTCACTGTATCTATTTTTATGTGCTGTTTCGACGCCATTGAGTGGCAAGCTGGCCGATTTGTTCGGCCGCAAAAAGGTTCTCACGGCAGGGATTTCCATTTTTTTGGTAGGCAGCGTATTTTGTGGCTTGTCCCAGTCCATGGAAATGCTCGTTGCCTTCCGGGCTGTCCAGGGGCTTGGAGCTGGCGCTATCTTTACGATTAACTTTACGATTATCGGCGATGTATACGAAGTGCAGGAGCGGTCGGTCATCCAAGGCGCTATTAGCACTATCTGGGGTGTTGCCGGCCTGATCGGTCCGCTTATAGGCGGTTTCTTCATCGACTATGTATCGTGGAACTGGGTGTTTTTCGTCAATGTTCCCTTCGGGCTGTTTTGCATTGCCATCCTGCAGCGATATCTGACGGAGCCGCCACTGCCGGCTAAACCACGTATTGATTTTGCTGGGGCCTTTTGTCTTTCTGCGTGCATTTGTGCCCTTTTGTACGGCATCATGGCCGGTTATGCCAATGGCACCTGGCCTTATGCGGCAGCCGCGGCCATCCTATGTGCCGCATTATTTGTCTGTGCCGAACGGCGGGCTGCTGAGCCCATCGTACCGGCAGCCATCCTGGACCGGCCCATGGTCATGAATATCGTCGTCACGTTTTTTGTCAGTCTGGTCCTTATCGGCGGCAATGTATATCTGCCTATGTACATCCAAATCGTCATGGGCAGTACGGCGACGCTGGCTGGTATGACCTTGGCAGCTATGTCTACGGCTTGGACCATGTGTTCATTTCTGGTTGCCCGGCTGCTTCGCTATTTCGGTACGCGGATGGCGGTATTGATGGCGGCATCTATACTGGCTGTTTGTTCATTTCTGTTGACCTTGCTGGTACCGACCTCTTCTTTTGAGGCAGCCGTAGCCATATCCTTTTTGTTCGGGTTTGGCTTTTCGGGTACTTTGAATGTGCTCATGTTCATGGTTCAGGATTCCGTCGTATACGAGCGTCGCGGCATCGCCGTGGGGGTGGCCACGCTGATTCGTTCCATTGCCCAAACGTTGGGAGCCAGCCTGTTCGGGACGATGATCAATACCCATGCGGCGGCGTATTTGCAGGGACAAGGCCTGCCTGTATCGCAGATGGATAATCTCATGGACTTTGCCGGCAGCGGTGGCTGGGCTGTCGCCGCACTGCAAAGCGCATTCCATTTCATTTTTATTATATTCACGCTCATGGCCCTGGCGGCGATGATAGCAGCCTGGTGGCTGCCCGTGCGCCATGCCATAGCCCGGCGGTGAGAAAGGATTAGATGTATGATTGATTTTACTGCCATAGATTTTGAAACGGCGAACCAGTATGCCAACAGTGCCTGTTCGCTGGCGGCTGTTACCATACAGGATGGCCAGTCGGTCAAGGAGGCGTATTCGCTCATCAAGCCACCATTCCTGCGGTTCGATCCCATGAACGTGCATATCCATGGGATTACGGAGGAACAGGTGCGGCATAAGCCGACGTTTGATCAACTCTGGGATCGCATCCGCACGCATCTGGAGGGACGCATCGTCCTGGCCCATTATGCCGTGTTCGATATGCGGGTCCTGCGCAGCATGATTAAGACCTACGCTTTGGACAAACCGACTATGCGCTACGCCTGTACTGTTGAAATTTCCCGAGCGGTCTGGCCGGATCTGCCCAATCACAAACTCGATACGATGGCCGATTTTTTGGGCATGACCTTCCAGCATCATCAGGCTTTGGATGATGCCCGGGTCTGTGCAGCCATCGCCTGTGCCGCCGCCAAGCAGACCGGAGCGACTTCTATGGAAGAACTGCTCGACTTGACGGGATTGAAGTGTAAACCTTTTTAAGGTAGTGCCAACTCGGCTAAATTACCTGTTCACTAAATGAAGATTTTACTTTATAATAAGTGCAATGAGACAAAATGATTGTTCATTCTGAAAGGAGTTTTATTATGAAAATTGTATTGTTGGAATCACTGGGGATTAGCCCGGAACTTTTGAATTCGTATGTCGCTCCGCTGCAGGCGAAGGGAATCGAATTTGCCGCGTATGAACGTAGTGATGATGCGGCTGTGCAGATTGAAGAAGCCAAGGATGCAGATATACTGATTATTGCTAATATGCCGCTCAAGGCAGAAGTCATCGAAGCCTGCCCGAAATTAAAATATATTGATGTCGCATTTACCGGCGTGGATCACGTGGCCCTCGATGCAGCTAAAGCGAAAGGGATTGCCGTGAGCAATGCTTCAGGCTATTCGACTGTAGCCGTAGCTGAACTGACGCTGGGCATGATGCTCTCCCTGCTGCGCTTCGTGCCGCAGGTCGATGCTGCCTGCCGTGCCGGTGGTACAAAGGCCGGTTTCGTCGGTACGGAACTGGAAGGTAAGACTGTCGGGCTCGTCGGTACCGGTGCTATCGGCGGCCGCGTAGCACAGCTCGTCCATGCCTTTGGGGCCAAGGTCATCGCCTATAATGGCTTTTCCCATAAAGAAAACACGGATCTCATTACGTATGTGCCCATGAAGGAATTGATGGCCCAGGCTGATATCGTTTCTCTTCATTGCCCGGTGACGCCGGCATCCAAGGGATTGATCAACGGTGAAACGATTTCCTGGATGAAACCGACGGCTATCCTCATCAATGCTGCCCGTGGTCCGGTCGTCGATTCTCAGGCCCTGGCCGATGCCTTGAACAGCGGCAAAATCGCCGGTGCTGGTATCGATGTCTTTGAAACGGAACCGCCTCTCGATGTCAACCATCCGCTGCTCCATGCTAAAAATACGATCGTGACACCGCATGTGGCTTTTGCGACACAGGAATCTATGCAGAAACGGGCGGTCATCGTCTTTGATAATATCGATGCCTATATGGCAGGAAAACAGAAAAACATCATCTTATAATGGGGTAATTTGAGGAGGGGTAGTATGGTCCAATATGCGAAGAGAATGGAAAAAATGGCCTTTACGGCCGGTGTAGTTCGGGGATTGTTCAACTCTATGACCAATCCGGATATCATTTCCTTTGGCGGCGGGGCTCCGGCCAAAGAAGCGCTGCCTGTAGATATTGTACGGGAACTGGCCAATGAAATCATCAATCGTGATGCCCGCGGCGTAGAAGCGCTGCAGTATGGTCCTATCATGGGGGTCAGGGACCTGCGTGAGGTTATCGTCAACGAATTGATGCTGCCCAAAGGCGTACAGTGCGGTATCGACAACGTCATGGTCACGACGGGCGGCTTGGAAGGAATCAATCTCGTTTGTCAGTTGTATATCAATCCCGGCGATGTCATCCTCGTGGAATCACCGGTATTCGTCCAATCCGTAGAAATATTCTATATGTTCGAAGCCACCTGCATTCCCGTGGAAATGGATGAAAACGGTATGCGGACTGATGATTTGGAAGCTAAAATCAAGCAGTATCATCCCAAGATGATTTACGTCGTACCCACATTCCAGAATCCCAGCGGTCGTACGTTGTCGTTGGAACGGCGCCAAAAGATGGCAGCGCTGGCGAGCCAGTATGATGTACTGGTCCTGGAGGATGATCCGTACCGCGATATCCGTTACAGTGGCGAAGACCTGCCGCCTATCAAGACATTCGATACGACGGGCAATACGGTCATGGCCAATAGCTTTTCCAAAATATTCTCGCCAGGAAGCCGCTTGGGCTATGTGACTGCCGATGCCGAAGTCATCCGCCTTTTGGGTGATGCCAAGACGGCGACGAACTCCCATACGTCCATGCTGCCGCAAATCCTGTGTGCGGAATTCTTCAAGCGCGGCTATTATCCAGCCCATCATAAGATGATTTGCGACCTGTACCGCCAGCGCCGCGATGTCATGATGCGCTGCCTGGACCAATATTTTCCGGCTGGCACGAAGCACAGCTATCCCGACGGCGGTCTGTTCACCTGGGTAGAACTGCCCGGCGGCATCAACACGACGGACCTGCTCGTGGAAGCGACATCCAATCCGGCAGTCAACGTAGCTTACGTGCCCGGCGAAGGCTTCTTCGTCGAAGAAGGCCGAGGCCGCAACTGCATGCGCATGAGCTTTGGCAGTACGCCTGTCGATAAAATAGAAGAAGGAATCAAGAACCTCGGCGCGTTAATCTGCTCCAAACTGTAAGATAAACTGCAATTCGATACAAAAAGGCCAAGCTGGCAGCAAGTACTAGCTTGGCTTTTTGTGACGTAAATTATGGGATGTGAAACGCATTTTCATACCAACAGGCATGATTAATCCTTGAATTGGTTGGCTATCAAAAATAGAGGTTGTCATGAATCCAGGGCAGACAATGACTGTGGGCCGGGGCTTTGGGTAGAGTCTGGAAATCCAGAGCTCGTAAGCCTCCCTTGCTAAGGGGAGGTGGGTCCGGACGTCTTTTTGTCCGGACCCGGAGGGGTTCTTCCCAGCGGCTTCGCCGCGGCAAAAGCTAAAGCTCAGAGTTTTTATTTTTGCCGCGTCGGAGACGCTGAGGAAGAACCCTTCCGCCTCGCTGCGCTCGGCACCTTCAGCCAAGGCATAAGCGACTTACACGATTTCATAGAAGATCGTT
>Ga0163159_1000499_pt1 | contig 49161 bp, 46 predicted proteins | sample BioMet9_FD_108702 | JGI IMG/M metagenome (GOLD analysis project Ga0163159, IMG submission 108702) | Microbial communities from bioreactor (seeded with sewage sludge) at Lawrence Berkeley National Lab, California, USA - Biofuel... | ecosystem: Engineered > Bioreactor > Anaerobic > Unclassified ... | reverse complement strand
GTACCCGGATGTCTGCCTTTTCTTGGCGGAGGAGGCAGCAAAATAGGGACGGCGGCTTTGAACCGCTGGGGGGATGTGCGCCCCGCTTGCCTTTGGGTCGGCTATTGTCTCACATCCCATACTCAATGCTTTTCTAAACACGATATTCAGCCGACCGGACAGAAACGGCGTGAGACCGGTACAGATGCGAGGAACGACCGAATTTTGGTTTGCGCCGCGTACTCGTGTACTCAAGCGGGCCAAAATTCGGTCGTGATAAGTAGGACACCGAATTCGAAGGAACGCAGTGACGCGCAAATTCGTGTGTATCACTTATGCAATCCAGTATCCTGCTCGAAGCAGGTGTGCCGGTATCGCGCAGTTTCTGGATTTCCAAGTTCTACCTAGGCACCGTCGTATCGAATTCCTGAGCAATTTTTTTCTGCATAGCCGTATCTGTCAGTATATCGTAAGCTGTCATGGCCAGTCCTTGCGCTGCCAGCAGTACGACGGCGTCACCGCGCGGCGATATGGCTGCTTCACGGAATTCTGCAGAATGAGCATTGACCGTATCAGGGGCAATGGAGAGATATTCATGGATAGCCGGCACGACCATGGATACATTGCCGATATCGGACGAGCCCACGGACAGATTGGGATCAGGATAATGCATCGTTTCACCCAGCGTTGCCATATTTGCCTTGAAGGCTTCGCCCATGACGTGATTCGGATAGCGTTCGGCATAGGGCGCGTGATCGATAGAAATCTTGCATTCTGCACCGATCATCATGCCGGCAGTCTGGGCGACTCGGTTGAGGTCTTCTACCATTTTTAACAAATACTGACGGGTCTTGGCCCGGACAGTAAATTCAGCAGCTGCATGGTCCGGTATGACATTAGATGCCTTACCGCCATCAGTGATGATACCGCTGATTTTAGCACCTTCAATCCAGGTCTGACGCAATACATCGACAGCATTGAACAGATTGATGACTGCCGTCAGGGCATTGATACCTGTATCGGGCGATGACGAGTGGGCCGTCTTGCCGAAGTATTCTGCACAAAAAGCTGTCGACGCCAGACCGCCCCGACAAATCAGGTTCTGCGTCGAAGGATGCATCATCATGGCATAATCGATATCATCAAAGACGTGATTTTCCACCATGATGATTTTACCGCCGCCGCCTTCTTCTGCCGGCGTCCCTAATACGACGATTTCACCGGGGATATGAGACATGACCTTAGACAAGGCAATGGCTGCACCGACCGATGCAGTAGCGATGATATTATGGCCGCAGCCGTGGCCTACTGACCGCAGGGCATCATATTCAGCCAGGAATGCCAGACGGCGGCCGCCGGGCTGGCCGGAAAAAACGGCTTTGTAGGCCGTATCCATATCGCAGTACGGACAGGTCACAGAGAAACCATGCTGACGCAGCAGCTCTATCTGCCATTGTACGGCCTTAAATTCCTGGAATCCCAATTCGGGATGTTCATGTATGCGATGGCTCAAGTCGAGCAGAGCCACTTTTTCTTCAGTGACAACTTGCCGAATTTGTTGTTTTGCATCCATCATTAACAGCCTCCCTTTTCCACGAAATGGCAGGCCGCTTGATGGCCTGGTTCGTATTCCTTGAGTTCTGGTACGACTTCCGCGCAAATTTTCTGAGCAAAGGCGCAGCGTTTGCGGAAGCAGCATCCCGAAGGAAGGTCGATAGGCGTCGACGGTGTATCGCCGGTAATGGCCGGATCCTTCATTTTCTGCCCCAGTACAGGAATCGAAGCAAACAAGGCATTCGTATACGGATGGAGTGGATGTTTAAATATCGTGTTCTTATTTCCCACTTCGACGATATGTCCTAAATACATAATACCTACGCGGTCGCTGATATGCTTGACCACCGCCAGATTATGGGCGATGAATAGATAGGACAGATTGTATTCGTCCTTTATATCGAGAAGCAGGTTCAAAATCTGGGCCTGAATGGATACATCCAATGCCGATACGGGTTCATCGGCGATGATGAATTCAGGATTGAGGGCCAAGGCCCGGGCAATACTGATACGCTGGCGCTGGCCGCCGCTGAACTGATGGGGATAGCGATCGGCTTGTTCTGGCCGCAGGCCGATATTATTGAGGATTTCCAACGCTTTTTCATCGGCCTCTTTCTTATTGGCCGCCAGCTTATGGAACAGAATCGGTTCAGAAATGATATTACGAATCGTATAGCGAGGATTGAGCGATGAATAAGGATTCTGGAATATCATCTGCATACGCCGCCGGAAGGGATACATTTCCTTTTCCCCCAGATGCGTTATATCCACACCGCCAAAATGGATGGACCCGCCATCGGGATCATGGAGGCGGATAATCGTACGGGCTGTCGTCGATTTGCCACAACCGCTTTCACCGACGAGGCTGAATACTTCCCCCTGCTTGATATGGAACGATACATTATTCACAGCATGGACGAATTGTTTCGGCTTACCAAAATGGCCGCTGAACAGTCCCTGTTTGATAGGGAACACTTTCGTCAGATTTTTGACTTCTACTAGATTGTCCGACATCAGCAATCCCCCTTTTCATCGAATAAATGACAACATACGCGATGGCCCGGCGCTATTTCAACTGCTTCCGGTTCCGTCTGCAGACATTTGCTGCTGCAGCATTCACACCGCGGCGCAAATTTACATCCTACTGGTAAATCAAACGGGCTGGGCACCATCCCTTTAATCGGTTCCAGCCGGTCTTTTGAATCATCCATGCGGGGAATGGAATTGAGCAGGCCCTTCGTGTACGGATGAGTAGGCCTGTAGATGATATCTTCCATCGTACCGCTTTCGACTACCTTGCCGCAGTACATGACGATGATGTTTTCAGCTATCTGCGAAACGAGGGCCACATCATGGGTGATGAGGATGAGAGAGCTGTTATTTTTGCGCACGAGCTGTTCCAACTGATGGATGATTTGAGACTGCACCGTTACGTCCAGAGCCGTCGTCGGTTCATCGGCAATAATCAATTCAGGACTTGTAGCCAGGGAAATAGCGATAATGACACGCTGGCGCATGCCGCCGCTGAACTGGTGTGGATAATCGTTAAGCCGCGATTCCGGCGAAGGAATGCCGACAACCTTAAGTAATTCAACAGCCTTATCCCGCCGCTGTTTTTCTGTCATGTTGCCATGGATCGCCAACGTTTCCATAATCTGCTGGCCAATGGTGTACAACGGATTGAGCGATGTCATGGGGTCTTGGAAAATCATGGAAATTTTATTGCCCCTGATTTTACTCATGTCTTCTTCGCTCTTTTGCAGAATATCTTCGCCGTTGAATAGGATCTGGCCACTGACGAATTTACCTGGCGGATCAATCATCTTGAGGATAGAAAAGCCCGTAATGGATTTACCGCAGCCTGACTCGCCGACGACGCCCAGGATGCCGCCGCGCCGCATTTTAAAATTCACACCATCGACAGCTTTGACGACTCCTTTAAATGTATAAAAATATGTTTTTAAATCGTTTACTTCCAATAAATAGTCTGCCATATTCTTACTCCGCGTTATTTTAATTTTGGATTGAGTTCGTCACGCAAGAAATCGCCTAGCAAATTCGTGCCGACGATCATGAGCAGCAACGTAAGACCGGGGAATACTGATACCCACCATAAACCGCTGAACAATACCTGATAGCCCGAAGACAACAGGAGTCCCAGCGACGGTTGTGTCGTAGGCACGCCGACGCCCAGGAAGCTCAGCGTCGCTTCCGTGATGATAAAATTCCCGACCTGGATTGTCGCAATGACGATAAGCGGTGTCAGGACATTCGGCAGGATATGCTTGAACATGATCATCCTGTCAGGATAGCCGCATACTTTGGCAGCATCGACATATTCCTTAGACCGTTCGGCCATCGTCGCACCGCGCACCGTCCGGGCGTACAACACCCAGCCGACCATGGACAAGGCAATGATGACCTTATCGATGCCGCGGCCAAACACGACCATGATAAACAAAGCGATGAGCATACCTGGAAAGGACAACTGAATATCAGCTACACGCATGATCAGCGAATCCAGCCAACCTCCACGATACCCGGCAATGAGTCCCAAGGTCGTACCTATGACTAAAGATATAAGCATAGCAGAAATACCAACCATAAGAGAAATACGCACGCCATAAACGATGCCGCTAAGCATATCACGGCCTTGCTGATCTGTCCCTAAGAGGAAATGGGAGCTGCTATCCATAACGGATGGCGGCAGATATGCATCTGATAGATTAAGTTCCTTTAGGTTATAGGGATTCTGTGGCGTAACAAAAGGTCCAAAAATGGCTAGCAGCAGGAAAAATCCCAGCAATATTGCCCCGGCGATGGCCAGGTAATTGTGTTTGAAGTTAAAATATGCTTCGGACTGAAGCAATTTCGCAAATACCGTTTTCATCCCCATCACCTCAATTCAATGCGCGGATCAATGAACCGATACAAAATATCGACGGTAAAATTGATCACGACAAACATAATTGCAACGAGCAGCAAATACGCTACGATAACCGGCCTATCGGACATATAAATGGAATCGATGAGCAGTTTGCCCATGCCAGGCCAGGAAAATATGGTTTCCGTTATCGTCGCGAAGGCAATCAATTCGCCAAATTCCAGGCCGAACACCGTAATGACCGGAATAAGGGCATTCTTCATGGCATGACCGAACAGGAGCTTCCGCTGGGAAACGCCCTTGGCTTTGGCGAACTTGATGTAATCCTGATGCATGACTTCCATGACACCGGCCCGGGTTAATCGGACCAACATGGCAATCTGCCCGACTGACAAGGTCAGGGCCGGCATGATGATATGCTCAAAGCCATCCTCGGTCAGGAAACTGACATGGATACCCATGATATCGACGACTTCACCGCGCCCGGAGGACGGCAGGATGCCGAGGACGACGGCACCGATGAGGATGAGCATGATGCCCAGCCAGAATGACGGCATGGAAATCCCCAGCAGAGATGCGGACATAATGCCCTTGCTGACCGGGCTCTGCGGATGGGCTCCGGCATAGACGCCCATAGGAATGGCCGTGATGCCGGCAAAACACATGGCGATGACCGTCATTTCCAACGTCGCCGGCATGCGTTCCAGTATCAGATCCAAGGCCGGCCGGTTGAACACAAAGGAAATGCCCAGGTTGCCATGGATTGCATTCGTCAGGAAGATGAAATACTGTTCCCATATAGGCAGATTCAACCCCAGTTGTTCCCGGGCCTGTTCAATCTGCGCTTCTGTCGCATCTGGCGGCACGAGGAGCAGCACCGGGTCCCCTGTCAAGTTTGTAATAGCAAATACAATAACCGATACGGCCAAGAGGACAAACACCATCTGGCTGAATCGTTTGAGTATGTATTGAAGCAATGAGATCACCCTTTATTTATAATAATTAAGAAAAAATACAATAAACAGATGCTTCCGATGAGGAAAATCCTCACCGGAAGCGTCGGACATTCTTCAGCTCACAGGCGTGGCCCGGCTATAGGTCAGTCCAGATTTGCTTGCAGCATACAATTATTTTTTCATGTGGATATCATAGACATAGACCCATTCATCTAGGCGCGGCGTGAAGTCGATATTCTTGCTATAGCCATACGCATCCTCCTGGAAGTAGAGGGGAATGCAAGGCATATCATTGGCCACAATCTTCGTGCATTCCTGGAGATATTTCGTCCGTTCATCCATGTTGGCCGTACTATCGGCCAAATCGATGTAATGGTCGAATTCAGGATTGTCATAATGGCCGCGGTTGGAACCTCCGTGACCCGGCTTGGTATCACGCGTATAGAACATCGTCGTATACCAGCTGCCGCTGTCCCCTTCCGGTGACGACCAGCCACACAGGCACATCGTCGTCTTATCGCCCGGACGGATGTAATTGAAGAATATGGACTTCGGCATGAGGTTCAATTTTGCCGTAATGCCGACCTTAGCCAACTGGCTGGCAACCGCTTCGGCTACCTTGAAATCATTGGCATAGCGGTTATTCGGCGCATCGAGAGTGAACGTAAAACCATTCGGGAAGCCTGCTTCAGCCAAAAGCTGTTTCGCTTTATCCGGATCATAGGACGGCGTCTTTACACCTTCCAGGTAACCCGCAACCTGCGGTGGATTCCCCTGGTCCGTAGCGAAGGCATGGCCGTTCATGACGTTCTTCACGATAGCTTCTTTATCGATAGCCATCTGTACAGCTTCTTTGACCTTAGGGTTCTTGAAGGGGTTCGTACCGCCTTCAGCAGCCGGCGTAACGTCACGAGTCACATCGACGGTCAGATAAATCAGGCGCAAGCCGGATATCCCCTTATATTCGAGCTTGTTGTTCTTCTTGATCTGGTCCGTATCGCGGACAGGTACATCCGTAATGAGCTGTACTTCGCCGCTGAGCAGTGCTGCTGTACGCGTTGCTTCGTTGGAAATAGGCCGGAATACGACATTCTTGATTTCCGGTTTGCCCTTCCAGTAATCTTCATTGGCCACCATATTGATATGGTCTTCCTTGACCCATTCCGTCACTTTATACGGTCCGGTGCCGATAGGTTTAAGGTTAAATTCATCATCGCCGACTTTTTCTACATATTTCTTGTCGATAATCATGATCCGCGCAATGTCCTTCAGCAAGGGCGCATACGGCGCTTTCGTCTTCAATTCGACCGTGTTGTCATCAATCTTGGTGATGCTGTCCACGAAAGCTACCCAGTTGGCTACTACCTTATGGGAGGCTACGTGATTGAAGCTGAACACGACATCATCAGCTGTAAGCGGATCACCGTTATGGAATTTGACATTCTTGCGCAGATGGAATATCCACGTCGTCGGGTCTTTCTGTTCCCACGATTCAGCCAGTCCCGGTTCTACAGACAAATCGCCTTTACGGAATACCAGTGCATCATAAATGTTGGAATTGACCGAATTGGTCGGTCCTTCATCATTGCCGTGCGGATCCAGGAACAACGGGTCCGAACTCTGGGCAATGACGATTTTACTATCCTTGCTGGCAGCCGGTTTTGACGAGCTGCTGCCGCACCCGGCCATGACTAATGCCCCTGCCATAAGTGCCGCGATGACTGCTAGTATCGCTTTCTTTTTCTTTACCATACTCAATCCCCCTTACAGCTATTTTTATTTATTTTTTAAAATGGATATCGTAGACATAGATCCATTCATCCAAACGCGGTGTAAATTCGAGCGTCTTGCTATAACCATAAGCATCTTCCTGGAAATACAGCGGAATCATAGGAATATCTTTTTCCATGATTTTAGTCGCTTCTTGTAAATATTTTGCCCGTTCTGCCATATTCGCAGTAGAATCGGCTTTGTCGACGTAATTGTCGAATTCCGGGTCAGAATAGTGGCAGCGGTTCATGCCGCCGAAACCTTGCTTTTTGCTTCTCGTATAGAACGTCGAGCTGTACCAGTCACCGGCATCGCCTTCCGAAGAAGACCAGCCAACCAGACAGAACGAGGTCTTGTCGCCAGGACGGCAGTAATCGAAGAATATGGATTTCGGCATGAGGTTGAGTTTAACTGTGATCCCCACCTTGGCCAATTGTGCCGCAACGGCTTCTGCTACCTTGAAATCGTTGTGATAGCGATTGTTCGGCGCATCGAGGGTAATCGTAAAGCCATTGGCATACCCAGCTTCAGTCAGGAGCTGTTTCGATTTTTCTACATCATAGGGATAACCCTGCAGCCCTTCCACATAGCCGGCAACGACTTTGGGATTGCCCTGCTGAGCTACAAATGCATGATTGTTCATGACGTTCTTAACGATGGCATCCTTATCGATGGCCATCCAGACAGCCTGACGTACGCGCGGGTCGATGAACGGATTCTTACCGCCTTCTACAGCCGGCGTCGTTTCCCTGTTGACATCAAGAGTCAAATAAATGTTGCGCAGGCCTTCGATGCCTTTGAATTCAAGTTTGTCGTTCTTTTTAATCTGATCGGCATCGCGGACAGGCACATCCGTAATGAGCTGTACTTCGCCACTGAGCAGTGCTGCCGTACGCGTCGCTTCATTGGAAATCGGCCGGAATACGACATTCTTGATTTCCGGTTTGCCTTTCCAGTACTCTTCGTTGGCCACCATATTGATGTGGTCTTCCTTGACCCATTCTGTCACTTTATACGGACCAGTACCAACCGGTTTTTGGTTGAATTCGGCGTCACCCACTTTTTCTACATATTTCTTATCGACGACCATGACTTTCGTGATATAGTTGAGCATCGGGGCAAACGGTTCCTTCGTTTTGATTTCTACAGTATAATCGTCGATTTTATTCGCCTTGTCGATGTAATTGACTAAATCGGCTACGACTTTATTCTTGGCGATACGCTCGATGCTGAACAAGACATCATCGGCAGTGAAGGGATCGCCGTTGTGGAATTTGACATTTTTGCGCAGGTGGAACACCCAAGTCAAAGAATCTTTTTGTTCCCACGATTCTGCCAGACCTGGTTCTACAGACAAATCAGCTTTCTGGAAGATGAGAGAATCATAGATATTGCTATTTACCGAATTCGTCGGGCCTTCCCAGTTCCCATGTGGATCCAGGAACAAAGGGTCTGAACTCTGAGCAATGACGATTTTACTGTCTTTACTGGCTGCCGGCTTGGATGTACTGCCGCTGCCGCAGCCAGCCAATATCATTGTTCCAGCCAGGCATAAACCTAACACTGTTAATAGAGCTTTCTTAGTCCTGAATCGCAACATGTGAACCGCTCCTTTCAAAAAAACGTGTCAATTATTTCTTGTAATGAATGTCGTACACATAGACATATTCATCGATGCGAGGTTTGAAGTCCAATTTCTTGCTGAAGCCATAGGAGTCTTCCTGGAAATACAATGGTACGAACGGCATTTCCTTGGCCAGGAGGCGCGTCGCATCCTGCAGATACTTCGTACGCTGGGCCATATCGGCCGTAGCATCGGCATCGTCGCACAGTTTATCGAATTCCGGATTGGAATAGAAACCGCGGTTGGAAGCACCGTGTCCCGGTTTGAGTCCCCGCGTGTAGAACATGGAAACATACCAATCACCAGCATCACCTTCCGTAGAAGACCAGCCTGTGAGGCACATGGTCGTCTTATCGCCAGGACGGATGTAGTCAAAATACAGAGACTTCGGCATGAGATTCAACTTGACGTTAATACCTACCTTAGCCAACTGGCTGGCAACCGCTTCGGCTACCTTGAAATCATTGTGGTAGCGATTGTTCGGTGCATCGAGCGTCAGCGAGAAGCCATCCGGATACCCGGCTTCGGCCAGCAGCTTCTTCGCCTGTTCAGGATCATATTTATAGTTTTCCAAGTCTTCGACATAGCCTGTCACGACCTTGGGATTGCCCTGATTGGCCGGATAGGCATGGCCGTTCATGACATTCTTGATGATGGAATCCGTATCGATGGACATACGCAGCGCTTTGCGCACCCGTTCGTCCACGAAGGGGTTCTTACCGCCTTCTACGGCCGGTGTCACCGGACGAGTCACATCGACGGTCAAATAGATGAAGCGCAGGCCCGACACGCCTTGGAACTGCAGCTTGCTGTCCTTCTGGATACGGTCGGCATCGCGGACAGGAACATCCGTAATGAGCTGTACGTCACCGCTGATCAAAGCCGCTGTACGAGTCGCTTCGTTCGTAATGGGCCGGAATACGACATTTTTGATTTCTGGTTTGCCCTTCCAATATTCGTCATTGGCTACCATGTTGATATGGTCTTCCTTGACCCATTCCGTTACTTTATACGGGCCGGTGCCAATGGGCTTCAGATTAAATTCTTGATCACCTACGGCTTCAACATACTTCTTATCGATGATCATGATCTTGGAAATGTAATTGAGCATCGGTGCAAACGGTTCTTTCGTCTTGATTTCTATGGTATAATCATCGACTTTAGTCGCCTTATCGATGAAGTTGACCATATTGGCAACGACTTTGTTCTTAGCGACGTGTTCAAAGCTGAACAGGACATCGTCCGCCGTGAACGGGTCGCCGTTGTGGAACTTGACATTCTTGCGCAGATGGAATACCCATGTCAGGGGATCCTTCTGTTCCCACGATTCTGCCAAGCCTGGTTTGATTGTCAAGTCACCCTGACGGTCCACCAAAGAATCGTAAATATTTGAATTGACCGAGTTCGTCGGCCCTTCGTCATTCCCATGGGGATCTAGGAACAACGGATCAGAACTCTGAGCTATGACAAGTTTGCCATCCTTGCCAGCAGCAGGCTTCGAAGAACTGCTGCCACAACCAGTCAGAGCCATCGTACCGGCTACAAGCACTGCCAACATCGCCAGCAATGCCTTTTTCTTTTTCACTCCTATCACAACTACCGCCTCCTTGAAAAAATTCTTTTGACCAAACAATCTAAAGTACAACCACAGCATCTTTTAAAATACTTATGTATTATTATACCTCATACTCCCATGAGAATAAAGCATCACACGACAAAAAATGAATATATTTTTCATGGGCCATTATAAAATATAATAAAAAAAGGCAGGGATACACAAATGTCATGAGTCCCCCTGCCACATACGTCGTAATACGTTATTCTTTTTATTCGCCTAAATATGCTTTCCGTATACTATCGTTATTGGCCAGGTCCTCGGCAGCACCGCTATACACGATACTCCCCGTTTCCAGCACGTAACCCCGCGTCGCAATGGACAGGGCCATGCGCGCATTCTGTTCTACCAACAGGATTGTCGTGCCTATATCGCTGTTGATATCGACGATAGTCTGGAAAATCTGGTTGACCAGCACGGGAGCCAGACCCATGGATGGTTCATCCAGCAGCAGCAGCTTGGGACGGCTCATGAGCCCGCGGGCCATGGCTACCATCTGCTGTTCGCCGCCGCTCAAGGTCCCTGTTGTCTGTTTTTTACGTTCGGCCAGACGGGGGAACATGGTATACATGCGTTCCAAGTCGGACTGGATTTCTTTATCCTTACGGGCGTATGCCCCCAGAATCAGGTTGTCAGCTACGCTCAGCCGCGGGAATACATGACGGCCTTCCGGTACGAGGGCAATGCCCCGTTCGACGATACTCGACGTATCCATAGCAGCAATATCCTGCCCCTCAAAGGTTATGCTGCCAGTCTTGCTCTTGAGCAAGCCCATGATCGTCTTCTGGATGGTCGTCTTGCCGGCGCCGTTGGCACCGATGATGGAGACGATTTCTCCCTGCTCGACGTTCAGGCTGACGCCGCTGATGGCGTGTATGTTCCCGTAATATACGTTGATATCTTTAATCTCTAACACAAGCCTTCACCACCCCTGTCCCAAGATACGCTTCAATTACCTTAGGATTATTCCGTACATCCTTCGGCAATCCTTCTGCTATTTTTTCACCGTGGTCAAACACGACGAGCCGTTCGGCAATCCCCATGACCAGACGCATCTGATGTTCGATCAGGAGTATCGTCAGGCCCCGTTCTTTGAGCCGTTCGATGAGATGCAGCAAATCGTCGACTTCCTTCGGGTTCATGCCGGCGGCCGGTTCATCCAGGAGCAACAGCTTCGGTTCGCTGGCCAGGGCCCGGGCGATTTCCAAGCGGCGCTGCGCCCCGTAAGGAAGGTTTTTAGCAAATGTATCTTTATGCTCGGTCAAGCCGACGAAATCGAGCAGCTCCGCTACTTTTTCGGCATTTTCCTTTTCTTCCCGGCGGATCCGGGCCGTGCGGAACAGCCCGTCCAGAAGACCGGACTTGTTCTGGCTGTAGCGGCCGATGACGATATTATCGCGTATGGTCAAATTCTTGAACAGGCGGATATTCTGGAACGTCCGGGCCATACCCCGCGATGTAACGGCATGAGCCTGCAAAGATGTAATATCCTGACCGTCAAATATAATCTTGCCTTCCGACGGCGGCAGGATGCCGCTGATGACGTTGAAGAACGTCGTCTTGCCGGAGCCGTTCGGCCCGATGATAGCGACGATTTCTCCCTGTTCGATTTGAAAATCGATTTTATTCAAGGCGTACAGACCGCCAAAGCGTTTGACTAATTGTTCCGTTTTCAGCATGACTGTGCCTCCTACCGTTTAAAGATGACATCAGAACCGAGCAGGCCCTGAGGCTTAACTCTCATCATGATGACGAGCAATAACCCATACAATACGAGCCAGGGATCATAAGGAAGACCGATGATATCCTTGATGAAACGCAGCCCTTCTGGAATGACGACCAGCAAGAACGCCCCCAGGAATGCCCCAGGGATGCTGCGCGTACCACCTACGACAACCATCGTCAGCATCATGATAGATTCATTAGAACTGAGCATGTCCGGGCTGACAAAGGTCAGATAATGGACGAACAAGCTGCCTGCCAGACCAGCAAAGAATGCGCCCAGCGTAAAGGCCAGTAATTTGTAATAGGCCGTATTGATACCCATGGCCGAAGCAGCGATCTCATCTTCCCTGATAGCCGTAAAGGCATGGCCGATTCGGGATTCCTCGATACGCGACATAAAAAACGCCAGGAACAGAGCCAGCAGCATGGCGACGATGATGAATACTTCCTTGCCGGAAACGCCGACGTCGGCAAAGCTCAGTCCGAACAGCGTAGGCGTCACCAATCCGGGAATGCCCGCCGGCCCGCCGGTGATATCCAGATTGATGGCCACATATTTGAAGACTTCGCCGCAGCCATACGTGACGACGACGAGGAACGGTCCACGGACCCGCAGAGCCGGTGCCCCCAAGGGAATACCGACCAAAGCGGCCACGATGCCCGCCAGGATGAATGATGGCCAGAAGGAAAAATAGCCGTACTGCGTCAGCAACGCCGATACATAGCCGCCCAGGCCAAAGAACGCCGCATGGCCCAGCGTCGTATCACCAATGTAACCGGTGATGAAGTTGACACTCAAAGCCACGATGCTATAAATCAGGCTGACGAACAGGATGTGCTTTAAATACGAAGAAAACACATAATCATCCGTCAAATCCAAGGAATCAAAAAAACAAATGAACAAGATAGCGACGACAAAAAACGCTATGAAACGCGGACTGCCAAGGAAGTCCGACGTAAAACACTTCCTAATGTTTGTAAAAGCTCTACTCATCGTTCTCCTCCTAAACCTTTTCATCGAACTTGAAGCCCATCAGGCCGGAAGGCTTGATGACGAGCGTAAATATCATGATGACAAACGCGATGGCATCCCGATACCCCGACGAAATAAAACTGGACGAGAGATTTTCTGCCAGCCCTAACATCAATCCAGCCACCATGGCCCCGCTGATGCTGCCGACGCCGCCGAGGACGGCAACAGCCCAGCCTTTCAAACCAGCCATAGCACCCATCATGGGATCAATAGCGTAGAGCACACCGACGAGGACGCCGGCAGCGCCGCCGAGCAGGCCGCTGACCCAGAACGTGATGTTTATGAGTTGATTGACCTTGACGCCCATCAATTTGACCGCTTCCATATCCTGTGAAGCTGCCAGCATGGCTTTACCCATCATAGTCTTCGTAATGAACCACTGCAGGGCCGCCATGATAATGAGTGTCATGGCAAAGATGAATATCTGCAAGCTGTTGACCGTCAACAGACTGTCACCGAAATGCAGCGTATAGACGGGGAAATCCAATGTCGCCGGATACGCCCGAGAATGGGGTTCCCAGATCAAAGCCGCCAAATTCCGCAAGAACGTCGATGCGCCCAATGCCGTAATGAACAGTGCCATGCGCGGCCCATTGAGCAGCGGCCGGTACGCGAGGTATTCCAATAAATAGGCAGTCAGGCCACTGGCAAACATGGCGATAATAAGTGCTAAAAACAAATTCATATGAAAATTAGAAATCAGTAGATACCCGACAAAGGCGCCTATCATAAATACTTCCCCGTGGGTCCAGTTGATGAGCCCGACGATGCCGAACACGACGGTCCAGCCGATAGCAATCAGGGAATAAATGCCGCCCTGGGCCAGGCCGTTAATAATTTGCTGCAACAATAGCATGCTTCAGCCACCTCCAAAGAATAGGCTGCGGGAAGTGGCATACACTTCCCGCAAGTCACTACGTATACAATTGCTTTTATTATTGATACATCACGAACTGGCCGTCGCGAACGGTCAGATACAGGTATGGACGGACCCAGTCGCCTTTATCATTAAAGGTGACTGTGCCGCAGATGCCTTCATAATTGGTTTCAGCCATGGCATTGCGCACGTTTTCACGAGTGAGCTTGCCTTTTTCTGAAGCCTTTTCCATCGCTTTAGCGATGACGTACATCTGGTCATAACCAAGAGCGGCAAACGTATCCGGTTCCATGCCGTATTTTGCTTTGTATTTCTTTACGAATTCTTGCACCTTGGGATCCGGGTTGGACGATACATACGCATTCAGGAATATGGCCCGTTCTGCTGCCTTGCCGGCGATTTCGATGAATTTCGGGCTGTAGAAACCAGGTCCGCTGACGACGGGAATCGTCATGCCCAATTCGTTAGACTGTTTCAAAATCAAACCGCCATCCGTATAAGTACCGCAAACGGCCAAGGCATCTACGCCAGCTGCTTTGATACCAGTCAGCAGGGAGGAGAAATCCTTATCCGTTGCCAGATATGCCTGGTTGGATACGACTTCGACATTTTTACTCTTCAATTCCTTTTCGACAACTGCCGCCAGGCCTTTGCCAAAATCGTTATTCGGATACAGGATTGCTACTTTTTTGGACTGCAGCTTATCTGCCATAAGGTCGCCCATGAGGATACCGATTTGAGCATCCTGTACGGCCATACGGAAGAAATATTTACTCATGCCGCTCAATTTAGGAGTACTGGAGGACACGACAGAGTGCGTCAGTTTTGCTTTGTCGGTAATGGGAACCATAGCCAGCGTATTCGAGCTCAGAGCCGAACCGACGACAGCCATGATGTTTTTCTGGTCGGCAAATTTCTGTGCACCGGCAGCAGCCTGTTTGGGATCACCGGCATCATCGTGGAACAAGGCTTCAATCTGCTGGCCTTTGATACCACCAGCACTGTTGATTTCTTCACGGGCCATTTCAAATCCATTCTTATGGCTCAGGCCATACGTAGCCGCATCACCAGAAAGCGGATTAACCATGGCAACAGTGATATTACCCTTCTTATCTGAACCGCCGGAACTCCCGGATCCACCACAACCTGCGACAGCCAAGGCCATGGCTATGGCCAACGCCATCGTTGCAAAACGTAACTTCTTTGACATAACGACTCCTCCTTAATTGTTTACCTGCTTTTTGAGTACTGCAATCCCCTCAGCCACGAATGTACAGCAAAAAAAAGCCAGCCGTGAAGTGTTCACAGCCAGCGTCTTTTTATGGAAATACCCACCTATCCATGGCAAAACGTCTCTGAAATAGCGCTCCACTCTAAAAAGAATGACAGTCTTACACTTATTTAGTGTAACCCCAGCAGAACGCCTTTGCATCAACGCACTACTTCGGCAGAAAACCCTTTCCACAGCGTCATAGCCTGCCGGCTCATGCCATGTACTGATGATCCCTGCGCCTCTATTCATGAAACATATTTTTATAGTTTCAATTTTATCTCACATAGCAAAGGATTGTCAATACATAATTTGACTTAACGGCATAATAAACTCCATATCTGCCCCGACATACTGCCATGTGAACGTCATGTAAGCAGATAAATTTGACATATGTCATAAAGATGATATAATAACCGTAGAGCACCACGAAAGGAGGCATTCCCATGCCGCGACCACAACGATGCCGTCATGTCTGTGCCCTGCCCCAGTCCGATAAATTCGGTCCGGAAGGTGTGGACCGGTCTAACATCGACACGATTATTATGACCATTGACGAATACGAAGTCATCCGCCTGATTGATTTAGTGGGATTAACGCAGGAACAGTGCGCTGCCCAGATCCACGTCGCCCGTACGACCGTAACAGGTATTTACGAAACGGCCCGGCGTAAACTGGCAGATGCACTGGTCCATGGAAAGAACCTGCTCATCGAAGGTGGCCACATCAAAATATGTGAATATGCCGGAACCTGCAGTGTTACCTGCTGCCGACGTTCACAGCAATGCAAAAAGGAGAGAGATACCAATGAGTGAAGAATGCAACCATGATTGTTCAAGCTGCGGCAGCGACTGCGAAAGCCGCACGACACCGCAAAGCATGCAGGCGGCCCCCCATGAAGGGACCCATGTCAAGCATGTCATAGCCATCGTCAGCGGCAAAGGCGGCGTCGGCAAATCCCTGGTCACATCCATGATGGCAATCCAGATGCGCTGCCGGGCCTATGCAATAGGCATCCTCGATGCCGATATTACCGGTCCGTCCATCCCCCGTATTTTCGGTTTGACAGAACGGGCTACCGGTGATGAAACGACCATTTATCCCGTAGAAACAAAATCCGGCATCAAGACCATGTCCATCAACCTGCTTTTGGAAGATACGACGTCCCCTGTCGTCTGGCGCGGACCGCTCATCGCCGATGCCGTCAAACAATTTTGGACCAATGTTGCCTGGGGCGATATAGATTACTTGTTCGTCGATATGCCCCCGGGAACGGGTGATGTTCCCTTGACCGTCTTCCAGTCACTGCCCATCGACGGCATCCTCGTCGTCACGTCCCCGCAGGAACTAGTATCCATGATTGTGGAAAAAGCAGTCAAGATGTCAGAAATGATGAAAGTCCCCATCTTGGGCCTTGTCGAAAACATGAGCTATTTCGAATGCCCCAACTGTCACAACAAGCACTATATCTTCGGCACCAGCCACATCGAAGAACTAGCCGGCAAATACGGCATCACACAGGTAGAACAGCTGCCTATCGACCCGCATCTGGCAGCCCATTGTGACCGCGGCGACATCGAAACATATCCCTTTAGCAATTTGAGTACTACCGCTACGTATTTGGAAAGTACCCTGAAATAAAAGGAGGAACAAACAAAATGAAACTGGCAGTAACATATGAAAACGGCAACATATTCCAACATTTCGGTCATACGGAATATTTCAAGATCTACACGATCCAAGATGGTGAAATCAAAGACAGCGAAGTCAAAAGTTCTGATGGCGCTGGTCATGAATCACTGGCATTCTGGCTCAAAGATGCCGGCGTAGACGCCTTGATCTGCGGCGGCATCGGCGACGGTGCCAAACAGGCCTTAGCAAATGCCGATGTAGACCTGTACGGCGGCGTCACGGGCAGTGCCGATGCAGCTGCCCAGGCTTTTGCCTCGGGTACATTATCCTATAATCCCGGTGTGCACTGCAGCCATCACGACGGCGAAGGCCATGAAGGCCATCATTGCCACCACGCTTAACCCAGTCACAAATAGGCTATTTAAAGAGGAGTCTCTCCGCGGAGAGGCTCCTCTTTGTCGTGTCCATTCCTACATCAAGCCTTGGAATCGGGTGTCACTGAATCGTCCTGCAACATAACGCTCTTATAGAAATCATAATCCCCAAACAGGGACACATATATATGTATGATAACCAGCGGTATGAGCACGATAAAATTCGAAAGCTGGAACAACGTGCCGATGACGGCAAAGATGACGAACAATATGAGGAACACCAGGAACAATTTACTGCCCTGTACTTTTTGTTCATACCAAAACAAGCCGCCGTATAGCGCCGTATTATTAAAATTAATCATGCGCATGCCACCGTTTTCTTCAAACATATCGAAGGAACCGATTTCATAGTCATTCAGCACGGCTGTTTTGCGATGATCATACACCTCCTGCAGGCGGTGCTGCACAGCTGTTTCCGGACACAAGGCGACATGAGCCGGACCGACTGCCGGCAAAGCCGCACCGCATTGAGGACATTGGCACAGTGAATCCTCTATTTCATGTTGACAATTGGGACAAAGCATACTATTTCCTCCTATATTACAATGTTACATGATGAATTTACGGAAAAAGAAAATCAATATGAGGATGACGAACAAAATACAGCCACATCCCCGGCCATTTTTCTTCGCCTTTTCGTTGAGAGCGCTGATATTCTGGCTCAATTCCCACAAATCCTGTGCTGCCTGGGCATCGCCCAGACGGCTTGCCTTGGCATAGAGATATTCTGCCTTCGCCTTGTGATTGCCGCCAGCTCCTTTGAGGCGCACGAGCTGCCGCATAGCCAGCAGTGACCCTTGCGCCGCTGCTTTTTCATACCACTGAGCCGCTTTTTCTGCATCCTCTTCCAAGCCGTCACCATTTTCGTATATCCAGCCAAGGTTGAACTGGCTGTTGCTGTTATCCTGAGCTGCTGCTTTTTCATACCATTCAATAGCTTTGATGTAATCTTTTTCTACACCCTTACCCAAATAATACACTCCGCCGAGATTGTTTTCCCCTTCCGGCAATCCCTGTTCCGCTGCTTTGGCATACCACTGGACAGCCTTTTCATAGTCCTGTTCTACGCCATCGCCGCGATAAAAACATTCACCCAACCGGTTCTGTGCTTCGGCATTGCCTTGCTCTGCTGCCATTTCATATAACTTGGCAGCTCCGGCCATATCCAGTTCTTCACCGATACCGAATTCACAAGCCAGCCCCTTGAACCAAGCAGCACAAGCAGCGCCTTCAGCAATGCCGGCATCACGCCACGGCCGAAACAGGCCGTATAATTCCACCACTGCAGCCAGAGCTTCTTCAAGAGAAGCCTGACGCTGGGCAAACCGATCCGGATCGTCGGTTTCTATAATTTGATTATGCTTTTTCTCTTTTTTCAGCGTGTCTGTAAATGCAACCAGCCATCGTCCTACGAGACGAGCCGCTTCAGCGGTGAGGGCATCGCCGTCGTACTCTTTCAACTTGTCGGCCATTCGTCCCAATTCAGCGGTATGGACCGTAAACCCATTCACCTGTTTCAGTGTCTGGGCCGTATGCGCCAGCATATCTAGAATATCGGTTAATACTAACTCTGACATTATGTTCAACTCCTGTACGGGCATGTAGTATCGCATCCCATCCCGCCTTCGGGTAGATGCGTCATGATAATATTGTACCATTTAACGCACCATTTGTTTAGCGTTCCAGCACATTTCATAAAAAATACCCCTGCCAAAACTGACAGGGGTATTACAAAACTAATCATGAAATTTGCGGCAGCAGCTCAGCCAGATTTTCTACAGCCCACTGCAGTGCCTCTATTTTTTCGGTATCTTTTTCAGCTTTTGCAGCCTGTAACATATTATAAAGTACCTGCATCTGTTTTTCTTGATAGCTCATGATAATCGCACTCCTTACTTACAATACCTGAGCCCATTCCAGGGTTTATATCTGAAGCCTCTTCTTGCTTCATCTATAGTATATACCTATCCGGACATTTGTAAAGAGTTGGATTTGACTTTTTGACTTTTATTTTATATCCACCGCTGCACAAGCTTATTTTAACCGCGCTGCCGCTAAAATGGACCGGCATAATAAATTCAGCCGCGGCTCGATGGAATCGATATTCAAGAATTCCCGTTCACCATGGGCATTGCCGCCAATAGGCCCCAGGCCATCAATTGTAGGAATTCCCATAGCGGCAGAGAAATTGCCGTCAGAACCGCCGCCGGTACCAGCCCACTGCACATCGATACCCAAATCACGGCCAGCCTGTTCCACAGCTTGGCACAATACATCCGTCTTGTCCGTCGGCACCATAGGCGGCCGACTGATGCCGCCTTCTACGTGCACCTGGATGCCAGGCGTATGAGGACGCGCCAATAAATCGTCAATCCCTGCCCGGATGCGCTTTGCTTCGGCATAATCAGTAAAGCGGAAATCCACTTCAGCCTGCGCCAGATCCGGTACGACGTTGGCTGCGCTGCCACCGCTGACCACGCCGACATTGACCGACGTCCCCGCCGGATAATTGTTCAACTGCTGCAACGCTACGATCCAATACCCCAATTCGTTGACGGCATTAATCCCTTTTTCCGGTTCCACGCCGGCATGAGCAGCTAAGCCCGTAAACGTCAAAGAATACCGACCGCCGCCTTTTCTCATGTTGACCAGTGCGCCATTTGCTCTGGCACCTTCGATGACAAAGACATGACGGCTCTGCTGGGATAACTGTTCCAACCAAGGCCGGGCCCGATGAGAACCGATTTCCTCTTCACTGTTAAACGCCACACAAACCTTGACACCGCCTAGGTTGCCGTCTTCCTGCATCGCCCGCAGGCCATACAACACGGATAAACAGCAAGACTTCATATCGACGACACCAGGACCAAAAGCCTGACCATCACGCACCGTAAATGGCCGCTTAGCCACGGTCCCTTCGGCAAATACCGTATCCATATGTACGCAAATCAATACGTCATAAGGCCCTTTCCCGTTGGAAACTTCTAAGCACGGACCGATATCCGACGCCAACTCTAATCGTTGGACATTCCATCCCAATGTTGCAAAAGCACTAGCAAAAAAATCTGCCATCTGTACCGTACCCGCCACGGTATGACTGCCACTATCGATATTGACCAGATACTCCAAGTCCTTCATGTACTGGGTAAAATTAAAAGCCACTGTATTCACTGCCATTCCTCCTCTATACCTGTGTAATTCCGCTCTCACAAAGCACTCTTGCCATAGTATAACACGGTAGTACCTGAAAATCCAGAAACTATGGTAGTACCTGCTAAGGTAAGCAGCACACCGATTGAGCGCAGCGAGGCGGAAGGGGACCCCAGCGTCTTCGACGCTTTCTTTGATGACATACTTAAGATTTATCTGTGCCGAGATAACAGCGGGACGGGGTATCCCCTTGTAGCGGAGCGAGCGTTCGGTCAGCCGCCCTTCTCGTATGTCTGGGCGCACGATGTGATATCGGCCTACCTCAACAACTCAACGGCGGCCTTCGCGAGCGTAGTCACAAGGGGTACCCCGGCCCACAGTCATTGTCTGCCCTGGATTCTTGCCAACCTTCATATTAGATATTCAGATTTTTTTTAGAGTTTACTGTGATACTTTGTAATTGAAATGTGTTTCACATCCCACACTTTCACTCTACTCCGGGGAATGACTCCACATATTCTATTTTGATATCCGGAAAACTATCTACGAATTCTACTGTAAAGTTTTCCCCATACTCTACAAATTTCCATTCGCCTATGTCATCGGGAAAAGAATCGACGACTTTGACTCGTAAATCAGGAAAGCTATTGACGATTTGAACTTTAATATCTCCATTCCAACGCACGACCCGCACTTTACCACACAATTTGATATTTTTAAAATACCCGGCCTCATTGATGGGAGTAGCCGCTTCAACACCCCCTCCCACTGTCAGTAAGACTAAGCAAACACAAACCATGCGCATGATTTTCAACATAGTGGCACCTCCCATAGTAATTAGATTCCATGAATATTTTACTATTATTTTGTAATGATTCTTACAAATAATTATAGATTACATCGAAAAAAAAGTCGACTGACATTCTGCTGTCGCAGCGCATACATTTCATATATTTTACAATTCTACGTGTTGACATACAAGTATAAAAAAGTTATACTTCACCGTAGAGTGACGACGTAAAGCCGCGCGAAGGGGTACACCACCAAGGGTGTAAATCTTCGTGCGGCTTATTTTTTTGAGAAGGAGGCGACGTTATGACTCAGATCAATGGTCAACCCGTAAACGCAACGGGATTGACGCTGGCAGCGTATCTGCAGCAAGCAGGTTACCGCCTCGAACGGATTGCCGTAGAATATAATGGCAGCATTGTGCCGCGCAGCCTGTATGACCAGACGGTCCTCACCGATGAGGACAAGTTGGAAATCGTCCAGTTTGTTGGCGGCGGATAGGTATGGTAAAGCCTGGAAATCCAGAAACGGCGGGTAGTACCTGGAAATCCAGAAATCAAGCTATACAGGCCCAGCTGCGTCGTTACGTGCCTAGCATCTGAACCAGTCTAGCTCGATTTCTGTCCGGTCGGCAGGATACCGTTTGTTCAAAAAACCTTTGTAACTATACCTTAGCCATATTATTTCACAAAAAGGAGATCTTTATATCATGGAACAACAAGACAAGTTTATTTTAGGTGGTCATGAATTTACGTCCCGGTTTATATTGGGGTCAGGAAAGTATTCTCTGGAACTTATCAAAGCGGCTGTCGAACATGCAGGCGCGCAGATTGTCACTATGGCTTTGCGCCGTGTTGAAGCTGGACAGAAAGATAATATCCTGGATTATATTCCCAAGGGTGTCACGCTGCTGCCCAATACGTCGAGCGCCCGCACGGCCGAAGAAGCTGTCCGTATTGCCCGCTTGTCCCGTGAAATAGGCTGCGGCGATTTCATCAAAATCGAAGTCATGCGCGATTCGAAATATTTGCTGCCCGACAACACGGAAACGATCAAGGCTACAGAAATACTGGCCAAAGAAGGATTTGTCGTCCTGCCCTACATGTATCCTGACCTCTATGCCGCCCGGGCACTCCGCGATGCCGGCGCTGCGGCCATCATGCCCCTGGCAGCGCCTATCGGTACCAACAAAGGCTTGTGCACGAAGGAGTTCATCCAGATCCTGATTGATGAAATAGACTTGCCGATTATCGTCGATGCCGGTATCGGACGGCCGTCACAGGCCTGCGAAGCCATGGAAATGGGTGCTGCTGCCATTATGGCCAATACAGCGATTGCCACAGCCGGTGACCTGCCGCTCATGGCTCATGCCTTCCGTCAGGCCATCAATGCCGGCCGCGCCGCTTATTTGTCCGGTCTCGGCCGCATCCGTGAAACAGCTTCAGCATCGTCGCCGCTCACGGGATTTCTAGGAAACTAAGGAGGCCTTGACTATGGAAAACGAACCGAAACGCATCGATCACATGAAGTACCTGCCTGGCATGGAAGTCCTCGACTCTACTATGCTGGAAGACGTCCAATCGTACCGCAACGCCTTTCGCAATGATGACTATACTGCCAAAGATGTCCAGGCCGCTTTGAGTAAGCAACGTCTGGAACCAAAAGATTTCATGGCTTTGTTATCGACGGCTGCCCTGCCTTTTTTGGAACAAATCGCTCAAAAAGCCCATACGGTGACACGCCGCCATTTCGGGAATTCCATCAACTTGTTCACGCCGTTGTATTTCGCCAATTACTGTGAAAACTACTGCATCTACTGCGGCTTCAATTCCCATAACAAAATCAAGCGGGCCCGCCTGACCGATGATGAACTCCATGAGGAATGTGCCAGCATCGCCAAGACCGGTCTGGAAGAAATACTCATGCTCACCGGTGAAAGCCGCCGCATGTCTGACTTGCAGTACATCGGCAATGCCGTAAAAATCGCCCGGCAGTATTTCCGCATCGTCGGCATGGAAATCTATCCGGTCAATTCCGATGAATATACGTATCTCCACGAATGCGGCGCTGACTACGTCACCGTATTCCAAGAAACGTATAATCCCGACAAATACGAAACACTCCACCTGGCTGGCAACAAGCGCATCTTCCCATACCGCTTCTATTCGCAGGAACGGGCCATCCGCGGCGGCATGCGCGGTGTCGGTTTTGCTGCGTTGCTCGGTCTCGATGATTACCAAAAGGACGCCGTGGCAACAGGCCTGCACGCCTGGCTCATGCAGCAAAAGTATCCCCATGCAGAAATTTCCCTGTCTTGTCCCCGCCTGCGCCCGATTATCAACAACGATAAAATCAATCCCAAGGATGTACATGAACGGCAGCTACTGCAAATCATCTGCGCTTACCGCCTGTTCCTGCCCTATGCCTGCATCGTCGTATCGAGCCGCGAAAACGCCAATTTCCGCAATAACATCATCAAAATCGCCGCTACGAAAATCTCCGCTGGTGTCTGCGTCGGCATTGGCGGCCACATGCCGCAGCATGAAGAAAAAGGAGACGAACAGTTCGAAATCAGCGATACCCGTTCGTTCGACGAAATCTACGCAGCCGTAAAAGGCGCGCACCTGCAGCCGGTCACTAGCGAATATATTTATTTATAAGGGGCATACTTTTATGGAAATCAAATTCAATGGACACCCCTTGCAAACCACCTGTCGTTCTTTGCAGGAATTACACGACTCCTGTGCCCCTGCCGCTGCCATGACGATTCTCAACGGCTACGCGACGACACAGGACCTGGCGCTGCACGACGGCGATGAAGTATTCTGTATCGAAAAGAATCGCCTGCCGTCGCAGGAAGCCCTGGAAAGCATGATGTGTGCCCGCCACACGCCCCATGTCCACGAAAAGATACGGCATAGCTGCGTCGGCATTGCCGGACTCGGCGGCTTAGGCTCCCATGTAGCCATTTTTCTGGCTCGTATGGGTATCGGCACGCTCCATCTCGTCGATTTCGACACCGTCGATGTAAGCAACCTGAACCGCCAAGCCTACCGCATCTGCGATTTGGGTGCTTACAAAGCAGATGCCTTGGAAGCTCAAATCCGCGACATCAATCCATTTATCAAGATCCGTAAAGATATGGTCCGCGTGACGAGGGATAATGCCGCGCAGCTGTTCGCTGCCGACCAGGTCGTCTGCGAAGCCTTTGATAATCCAGAATCCAAGGCACTGCTCATCGACGTCCTGCTCCAGCAGACTCCGAGTAAATACATCGTAGCCGCATCAGGTATGGCCGGCTACGGTGAAAGCAATGCCATCCAGACTCATCAGGTTACGGACCACTTCATCATCTGTGGTGACAGGACATCGGCAGCTCGCCCAGGAATGGGCCTCATGGCGCCGCGCGTAGCCATTTGTGCGGGTCATGAGGCAAACGCAATTTTAAAAGTCTTAGTAGGTATACAGCAATAACCGTACGAGTATTGCGAGTCGGCCAATAATAGGGTATCATATATAAATATAGTATAAAAAACACTGCAAAAAGGTGGCATTATATGAACAATATTATTGCTATTACGAACCACAATCTGGTTGCCGGTGACTACTGGGACCAATTGGAAAAAGTAGCCGCATCCAAAGTGCGGGCTATTATCTTGCGCGAAAAAGATTTGTCCCCTCACGATTATCTCGTCTGGGCAAAAATGGCTCTGCAGATTTGCAACGCCCATCAAAAAGTCTGCATTCTTCATCATTTCGGTAAAGCCGCAATTTCGCTGCATGTCCCCCGTTTCCATTGCTCACTCGATTACTTGAAGGAGCATACGTCGATCCGCTACTATATGAGCACGCTGGGCGTCTCCGTGCACAACGTAGAGGAAGCTCGTCAGGCTGAAGAATTAGGCGCGACCTATCTGATGGCCAGCCATATATTCGAAACGCCATGCAAGCCCGATACCCCCCCTATCGGTCCGACCACTCTCATGGACATATGCAAGGCCGTCACGATTCCAGTCTATGCGTTAGGCGGCATCAACGCGGATACGATGAAAGACCTGAAAGATGTCCCCGTAGCCGGTATTGCTTCTATGTCCGGTATCATGACCAGTGAAGACCCCAACACGTACATCAAACAATTTAGTTGATTATTGTCAAATCCCGCGACTATTTTCGCGGGATTTTTCAACACGAAGGAGTGGATTCCATGAATCAGGTATACGTCATCATCGACATGCAAAATGATTTTATCGACGGTTCACTAGGTACGCTAGAAGCGCCAGCCATCGTACCGCGTATCGAAGCCCGTCTCCAGCAGGCAAAAAAAGATGGTCAGGTCGATTTCATTTTTACACAAGATACACATACTGAAGATTACTTAACGACGCAGGAAGGAAAAAATCTCCCTGTCCCGCACTGCATCAAAGACACGCACGGCTGGAACATATGCCGTGACCTCATGCCCTATACGCTACTGGCAGAAGTACTGGAAAAACCCACGTTTGGCTGTACTGCCCTCATCGACGCCGTAGCCGATTACGACGACATTCTCCTCATGGGACTATGCACGGACATCTGCGTCATCTCCAACGCCCTGCTGTTAAAAGCATTCTATCCGGAAAAACACATCGCCGTCGACAGCACCTGCTGTGCCGGCGTCACAGTCCAAAGCCATGAAACAGCCCTGGCCGCCATGAGGGCGTGTCAGATTGAGGTTCGGTAGTGCCTGGAATTCCAGAAACGGCGCGATATCGGCACATCTGCTTCGTCACGGCCGAATTTTGGCCCGCTTAGGTACACGAGTACACGTGCGCAAACCAAAATTCGGCCGTTCCTCGCATCTGTACCGATCTCACACCGTTTCTGTCCGCCCGGTAAGAATACCACGTTCTCAGAAAAGTCTTGAAGTATACGAGTACGCGGCAAAAACAAAACTTCTTGTCTTCATATTACCGCACCTAAAAAGAAATACTCCCTCTACCACCATGTGGCGAGGGAGTGTTTTTTTTACTCCAATTGGAGCAGGAAAAAGCCGTAGGTCCAGGTCCGTTCGGTATTGGTTCGGCCGGTTTCAGGATTTTTGATTTCTTTCATATTCGTGATTTTAGCGGCTACTATGACTAAGGTGTTTTCATCCCAGTTCGTCACTTCCAAAGGCTGCCAGCCTTCGCCGAATACTTTATCGGCCACAACTTGTCCCAAATACGCACCATCGTGAGTCCACAAGCATAGCTGGGCCGGCAGAGTAAATGTATCGGCTTGTTTCCAAGAGAATATGTACTTGGAAGTCACAGCCAGTCGGGGAAAGGCTCGTCCCCGCGGTGGCGCGTAATCCGGTACATCTGTACCAAACATAGTAACTTGGTTCATATCAGGCGTATATATGGCTATTTTATGCAACACATTGCTTTGATCTGATTTCATTTTGCCGGCAGCATACAAGCGGTGATCCGGTCCCACTGCTACATCTTCCAGAGAGGAAAAGACCAGGCTGGTCCCGTTGGTAGAAAATGTCCTCGTCGGCGTAAACGTGCCATTGGTCAAGGTTCCCTGAGCCATAATTTTATTAGAAAAAATATAAGCTGATTGACCATCCGGGTCGATGGCCAGACGCTTGGCACCATATTTTCCTAAAACGGCTCCCGGACCATCATGACTGATGGATGAGATGCTAGAGCGCGAGGAAAAATAGAGATATGCGCCTGCACCACCGGCAGGATCACTATAAACCTCGCGGGCTTCTGCTGGCGGGGCCAATATGCCGTCATGGAATTCTTTTACTGCCGGTTCCAAGGCAGGCTTGCTTGTACCATCAGCAGCAAGGTCCACAGTCAGGGCTTTCAATATCGTGTTGCGGCCATTTCCTTCGTCGCGGTCTACGCCAAAGACCAGCATGCCGTTCCACTTCGTAAGTCCTGCCATGGCCTGCATGTAGGAGAAGTCAAACTCATACCCCTTGAGCTGTCTGCCACGCAGGGCTGCGTCGCCGATATGAGCCTCCATATACTGCTCGGCTGCTGCAGCGCTCTTTGGCTTCGCCGCTTGGGCCGCATCAGATTTTTGACTATCAGGAGAGCTGCTGCAACCGAGAAACAACATACTCGTCAATATCAAACTCAACAATACTTTTCCAACATGAATCTTCATGATATCATCACCTCATTATGGCCATACCTGGATATCCCCAATTTTACGGCACCATCAATTTTCCAATCCCGGCAACAAGCTTCCCGGATCCAAGCTCTCTTCCATAGATTCAATCACTTGGCGCTGCGTTGCTGTAAATGCCCCTATAGCCGAATCCGTACGGCCGCCATACACGTAGTAGCAGCCGTCCCGTTTACCCAGATACCGCCAATTATCAACCATACCCTGCCGTCGCGTCCGTTCCATCGCCTCGGCACTATCAAATTTCAAGATTATGAACATCGTCTGGAATACGGAATCTCCCAATCTGCCTTGAAACCGGTTACGGCTCATGGGATAAAAATAAACATACAACTGTCCCTCTTTCAGCAAATAACAATAGTGATTAATCCAATTTTCGGAAAGACGCAAGGAATAATCTGCCGTCGTAATCGTCAGTGTATCCTGGGGAACGACGATTTCCATGACAGATCCATCGGCATTGAGCCGCTGTCCCCAAGCATTTATTTTCCAGCGATACTTCGTAGCAGCCCTCATATAGCCATCTTCATTAAAGGTATAACAACGATATACGCCCTCACCAGCCGGATCGAGCCAGATGACACAATTTTGCGCATACGTCCCGTCCTCTTCAATCCAGCGCTGATTGGATACGCCGTTTTCCACTTGCAGCTCTGCCGGATCTAGGTTCCATTCTGCCAAGACAGGGAAAAAAGTCCCCATGGCGATGGCAAGAATCACGGGAATCATTTTATATCTCCTGACCATGTTTATCCCTTCCTCCTAATTTTCAATGAATCAGAATCATCTATTGTAAGTATAGCAGATATGGGAACCCCATAGCCTGATATAAAACTCAGGGTTACTGCCATCAAAAAACACTCCCCAATTTTCGATTGAGGAGTGTCTATGGTAGAACCGGGAAATCCAGGCTCTGCAATATCACCAACAATTACCGCCACGATGTCCCATTCCATGCGCCCGGCCCATCATCCCGCCGCCGTTCCGGCCGCAAAGACCGTTGCCGCCATTGGCCATGCGTTCATTCATGCGGCTGATCATCTGATCTGCCTCTGCCTGGGTAATAGTCCCAAAAGCTACTTCCTTTTGCAATGCTTCTTTTCGCGTTTCTATCATTTGTGTGTGCAGAGATGCCATTTTTTCATATATGGGCTGCATTTCCTTCTGCTGCTCTGCCGTCAACTGTACTTGCCGGCCATAGCCAGGACAACCATAGTTCCCTGCATCCATAGTATCGCTCGACGCCGCAAAGGCAACACCGGCCAACATGGCCGCACCGATAAATCCGCCTACAACATACCGCAATTGTTTTCTCATAATTATATACCTCCTGATTTGGGATACTAAACATATTTTTTATTTGTCTTCATTATAATCAGAAGATATGGAATAATATGGGAGAAAGTGTGAAGAAAGTGTGAATTCTACTGTTCCGTTGCCACTGCTGGGAACGTAACGGTCAGTGTCGTCCCTTTATCCACGGTGCTGGATACCGATACGATCGCATGATGCAGGTCCATAATTTGCTTGGCAATAGAGAGCCCCAAACCCGTGCCGTTTTCATCACGGCGGTGAGACTTGTCTACCTTATAGAAGCGTTCCCAAATATAGGGCAAATCGGCTTCAGGAATCCCCTTTCCCGTATCGGCCACAGTCAGGACAGCCGAATCATGTTCAGCCCTGACTTTGACCGCAACGGAACCGCCGTCCGGCGTATATTTAATAGCATTATCCAGAAAGATCATGACCAGTTGCACGATGCGGTCTCCCGTACCTACGATAATTGGCCGAACCTCGCCTATTTCCAAGGAAAGGCATATACCTTTTTCCTCAGCCAATCGCTTAAATTTGGTCATGACCCCAGACACCAAATCCGCCAAGGGAATCCGTTCTGTATCAGTTCCTTCCCGAGCCGCCTGTAGACGGCTCAAATCCAGCAAATCATGGATGAGCCGTTCCAGGCGCAGCGTTTCTTCCTGTATCAGGCGATAATACCGCTGCCGTTCTTCCGGAGCATCGATATGACCGGACAGCAATGCCTCATCATAGCCGCGGATAATCGTCAAAGGCGTCCTCAGTTCATGCGATACATTGGCCGTAAAATCACGGCGCAGTTTTTCCATTTTATCCAGCTCCGCCATATATCTGTCCAGATCGCGAGCCAACACGTTGAGCGATGTCCCCAGTCGTCCCACTTCATCGTCACTGCCGGCAGGAGCCGATGCCTTATAATTTCCCTTAGCCATTTCATCTGCCGTGGCTTGCATGGCCCGCAAAGGCTGTACTATTTTTCGAGACAACCACCCCACCAGAAATAACGCTGCAATGGCAGCGATGACACCGGCCAAAAAGAGATATAGATAGATTTGTTTCATATAGCCCTGTATGGCGCTCATGGGGCCCATCAAAATGACGACACCCGCTATGGAATTATCATCCATACGAATCGGCACGGCTACGATCTGCATCATTTCGCCATAATAGGCATTGCTCAACGTCTGTGTCTGGATTGTTCCCTGTGTCAGTGCCGGCGTGAGGACAGGAGCCATGGAAGCCATCATGCCATTACCGGCCATAGGGCCATGATGCATGCCCATATGACCGCCTTGCATATGCATCCCTCTGCCGGCTCCCATCATAGTCCCAGACATACAGACCAACTGCTGCGATCGGTCGACAATCCAGATACGGGCACCCAAAAAATTATCGGCATCAGCCAAAAGAGCGTCCACATGATCAAAATTACCTTGCTTCGCATATACTTCCTGCAACGAACTTGCCAGAGCCAGGCCCTTATCCTGCAGCGACTCCTGCCGGGACGAAAGGGCCTGCTCTTTCACGATGACAGATACGCCAATCAAAGCACCGGCCAGCAAGATGATAATGACGGCCATGAAACTCACGAGGAGTTTGAATTGCAAGGAATGTCTCATGGCCGCACCTCAAATCGATAACCGACGCCCCACACGGTGACGATATCCCAAGGCGTCTTATCACTGCACCCTAATTTACGGCGCAGGCTGCGGATATGGCTGTCCACTGTTCGTGTTTCACCGCAATATTCATACCCCCATACTTTATCCAATAATTTTTCCCGCGAAAATGTGATACCTGCATTCGAGGCCAGGCACCATAACAATTCTGTTTCCTTCAACGTCAGCGATTTTTCCTGACCATATACAGTCAGGGTATGGTTATTCACATTGATGGTCAGTTGCTGGAACTGCAGCACCTCTGCTTTTTCGAACGCCGCATCAGGTACGCGGCGCAGCACCGCTTTGACCCGGGCCACCACTTCCTGCGGGCTGAATGGCTTCGTGACATAATCATCTGCACCTATTTCCAATCCCAATATGCGGTCCTCGTCCTCGCCTTTAGCTGTCAGCATGATAATCGGCACATTCGAAAAACGGCGAATCTGTTTGCACGTTTCTATGCCATCGAGGACAGGCATCATCAGATCCAAGATGACCATGTTCGGCTTAAACGCTTCCACCTTCCGTATAGCCTCGATACCATCACCAGCTTCAGCAATCATAAAATTTTCCTTTTTAAAAAATAACGTCAATAGTTCCCGTATCTTCGGTTCATCATCGACAATCAGAATCCGCTGCGCCATCTACGCTCCTCCTATCATAGTCCTTATCAATATTATAATATATTTTGACAAGATATGGGTAATACCGGTGGATAGTGCTTGGACCTCCAAGCTCTCCCCCTTGACTAAACAATACCAAAAGAGTATGCTTAACGCAATCAAGGATAAAAACGGGTGGTGGTATAAAATGGAACTTGCAACACTATTGAAAAAAGAAGATTGGACCCGGGACGATTTGATATATCTCATCGGTCTGACCGATCCGGAAGAACGGCAGCAGCTCTATGATGCTGCCTATAACGTCAAGTCACGATATGTAGGCTGCATCGATTACTATCGAGGCTTAGTAGAATTTTCGAATGTATGCATCAAAAATTGTCTCTATTGCGGTATCCGCCGTGCCAATACCGAAGTGGAACGGTTCGACACAAAACGCCAGGATATCCTGGGCATGGCCCAATGGGCATATGATAACCAGTACGGCTCTCTTACCCTGCAATCGGGAGAACGGCAGGACGGTCCTTTCATCGATTACGTAGAAGGACTCGTCCGCGATATCAAGGCTTTAAGCCATGGCGAGCTTGGCATCACATTATGCGTAGGTGAACAGTCTGAAACTGCCTATGAACGCTGGTTTAAGGCCGGTGCCCATCGTTATCTGCTACGCATCGAAACGAGCAATCCCACACTGTACGCCACGCTCCATCCCCAGGATGGGCACCATCGCTGGGATGTGCGCAAACACTGTCTGGAAATGCTGCGCCGCATCGGCTATCAAGTGGGCACAGGCGATATGTGCGGCCTGCCCGGCCAGACCTTAGGCGATTTGGCCGATGATATCCTGTTTTATCGCGACATGGACATCGATATGATTGGTATGGGACCCTACGTGGTCCATCACAATACTCCCATCGGGAAAATCATCGTCGCCACCGGAATGGATTCGCCGAAAGAGAAAGAAAAACGACTGATCCTCGGCTTGAATATGATTGCCGTAACGCGCCTGTTTTTAAAAGATGTCAACATAGCTGCTACGACAGCATTGCAGGCTCTGCATCCCTTAGGTCGTGAGTTAGGATTGAAAGCCGGTGCCAATGTACTCATGCCTATCGTGACCCTGCCAAAATTCCGCCCTCAATATTTACTCTATGACAACAAGCCCTGTGTGGGTGACAATCCGACCCAGTGCCGCGATTGCCTCAGTGCCCGCATCGCCTCTGTCGGCGATACGGTCGGACTAGGCCAATGGGGCGATTCACCTCATTATTTTTCAAAAACCCATTCACAGGCCAACTGCCAAAATCCGCCATCGGAATAATCGTTATACATTCCTTTGAGCGATTACAGACATGCTAAAACGAGACCGCGCCTGAGCACATTCTGCTCAGACAGCGGTCCCATTTATATCTGCATCCCCTAGCTGTCTGAAGGGCCTATGGCCTGAGACAGCATATGAAATAATGTTTTTACTTCGATAGGCTTAGCAATATGCCCATTCATGCCGACAGCCAGACATTTCTCTACATCCTCGGCAAAAGCATCGGCCGTCATGGCTATGATGGGCACCGCAGCTGCATCTTTCCGCGGCAGTGCCCGAATGGCCCGAACCGCTTCGTACCCATCCATGACAGGCATGCGGATATCCATGAGGATGACATCATAATAACCAACAGGAGACTGCTCGAAAAGAGTTACCCCTTCCTTGCCATCGCGGGCTGTTTTGACAATCATGCCTTGAGAACTGAGGATCTCCCTGGCAATATCCTGATTCAATGGATGATCTTCGCATAGGAGTGCCCGTTTTCCCGTGAGGAACGCGTAATTCTGGTTCTGGTCAGACACTGCTTTTGACGCGATGGATTGTCGATGTACGAAATCATATTCTATGGTAATGACAAACTTTGTACCTTCGCCAATATTGCTTTCGACAGTTATGGACCCACCCATCAAATCGACGAGCCGTTTGACAATAGCCAGACCGAGACCGCTGCCCCGGTTATCGGCTATATCATCCCGCAATTCCTGACTGAACGGTTGAAACATCTCTGGCTGAAACGCCTTGCTGATGCCTATGCCCGAATCGGAAATAATCGTTTCGATAGACATACGCCCGGCAGCCATCATTTTATAAGACATGCCAAACGTAATCTGTCCGCCTGACGGAGTAAATTTCATGGCGTTAGACAACAGATTGAAGAAAATCTGGTTCATGCGAACCTTATCCATCAACGGGACAATATCCACCGGTTCGTCCGGTACTTGCAGTATGAAGCGAATTCCTTTTTCCTCACAAAGGGGAATGACGACAGCCTGCAGGTATGTATAAAATTCATCCCACAGATAAGGCTCTTTGTGGAGTATGATTTTACCACTTTCCGCTTTGGCCATATCCAGTACATCATTGACCAGCCCCAACAGGAAATGGGATGAAACATCGATGTTCTGCAAACACTCTGACGTCTTGGCCGGATTATCTTCCTGGCCGGCAATATAGGCCATGCCCATGATGCCATTCAAAGGAGTGCGTATATCATGGCTCATACGGGAGAGGAATTCTGTTTTAGCGCTATTGGCTGCAACAGCTTGACGGCGCAGTTCTTTTTCTTTCAAAAGCTCTTCCTGCTGCTGCCGATATAGCTCCGTCACATCCGTATCGATGACCAGGATTGTTTCTTTCTCATCATTCAAATAATAATGCTGCATCTTATGATACGCTTTTCCACCAACATTTTCAGAAAAGTCCGCTACAGTCATATATTCATAACGACCGTCTCGATCCAGAGCCGCTTTAATCGTTTCTAAATTGCCATTTTGCAGATACGACGCCCGCTCTTCAGGACTTATTCCCTGCTCCGCCAAGCCATATCGGAGCTCATCGAAATCAACACACGTCCCCATAGCAGGCAATGCGTTCCGCAAGGCCGCCGGCATGAGCGCACTGACATGGACGATTTCATAGGTCTTCGTCTTCAAATGGATCAACGCAAACAAATCATTTTCCTGATTGGTAATGATGTGGAATATATCATCCCGCTGTTTTTCCCACGAAATATCCAAAGAATACACGACACCTTCCACATCCCGCGTATCCGGATTCTCTAGCAGATGATAAAATATGCGAATCCAAATGCTCTTATCTTTCCCATCGGCACGGCATATGACAATACTTTGGGTCATTTTGCCAGCAGCAAATGCCTCTAACAGTGCCTGCCGGTTAACTTGGGAAACATATCTTGTCCTTTGTTCTTCATCATGGATGCGTTCAGACACGTTGGCAACGAATTCATCGAAGCTCTTCACCGCAAAAATTTGCTCACTCTCGGGAGAAAGACCGTAACAGCGGATGATACTATTCTGTGTCAAATTAAAATGGAGCATACCCAACGCTTTAGGATTGACAGCCAGCAAAAGCGCCATCGATTGATTATACTGCTCTATCTGCCGTTTCTGTGCCGTCACATCACTGCTGACACCATAGGCAATATCCGGACACCCCGCTTCATCCTTTATGACAGTAAAACAAGCCCGTTCACATATACACGGGGCATCTGGCGACCATTGGACCCAAAAATCTCCCGTGACGACAGGCACACCGGCATGGATTTGGTCAAAGAAATGAATCAACTTTTCCTGTTCTGCCGCGCCGAAATACTGCAGAAAGCTTTCTGGCATATTTTCCAACACCGAGGGTACATTATATTTCGCGATGCGGGCACTCGTCGAAATCAGCTGTCGTTCTTTGATATGATATTCCCAAACAGCTAGATTAGCGCCATCGACAGCTACTTCATAGCGCTGCTGGCTTTCCCTGATCAGCTCTTTTTGCCTTTCATTATCGGTAACATCCGTCACGAATTCTACAAAAGCATCATGACCGCACCAATTGATAAATTTACCTGACATCTCTTCCCAGGCACCACGAGCAGAATTATAATATTTCCGCTGCATCGTCGATTCTTTATTTAATCGTCTCAGCCAACACCCTCTGCACACCCGATGCTGATCGCGTATAAAAGCAAAACACTTCTGGCGGAACGAAGGGGTCTCCTGATCTTTAGCATAGGCCTTAGCGGCTTTGTTGGCGTACAATATGTCAAACGTGTGACGATCACAAACATAGACTCGCCGATCTGTATAATCGAGGATTTCCTGATAGATATCCGTTTCTACAGATGCATTCGTAAAGACCGCTACAAAGACAGGATCGCCATCCAAAGTGCCGCAAACGCGGTACGTTCCGTGGGCCCAATCAAAGCCTCGCGTCTTATGCAGCACGCGATAATATAAATCAAAGGAATCACCGATTTGGGAATGGTCCCGGGCCATAAGCAACAACTTGGGCAAATCCTCAGGAAAAACCATGGCCACGGCATCATCCATGCTGATCTTTTTATATTCTTCCCAAGTCATGCCATTTAACGCTGCCAATCCCGGTGAAAGATACAGCGCATCGACTCTATAGCCCCGCATGCGGTAAATTGCCGCATTGCCCGGTACTGACTGGGCAATCCATTGTAATTGTTCTCTTGTAAGTTCCATGAATCCACCGCTCTCAAACAGTAAAAATTTTCCGTAATTATTAACTATTTTATTATATCATAAAACGTATACTGTCCATAGTTACAAACACAGTCATTTCAGTAATCCTGGTCACATAAATATAAAAAAAGGACCTGTCGTGATGACAGATCCTAAATGTATCAATGTAACGATATGATGCGCTGGTTGCGTGAGCCGCGGAATTGCAGGGTAATATCCTTTAATTCTTCTTTGAATTCTCCATCGACAAGCGTATCAATTTGGGACAACATAGCTTTTGTAGCTTCACAATGCGCTTTACCGCCTTCTTGAAAATCATCCGGCCACGTATATCCCGTATAACACCAGATATTCTTATCAGGGTACTGAGCTCGCACAGCCGCCAAGAACCCGGCCAGCACCTGCTGATTGCCAGGTTCCATCGGTTCGCCTCCCAGCAAGGTAAGGCCGCTAATGTACGACGGCGACAACTGCTGGATAATTTGCTGCTGCACCTCTGCCGTAAACGGTTTGCCGTATTGGAAATCCCACGTTTCCGGATTGAAACAACCCTTGCAATGGTGGGTACAGCCAGAAACAAACAAGCTGACCCGAACGCCCGGCCCGTCGGCAATATCAAAACTCTTTATATTTGCGTAATTCATGACTTCCTCCTACAAATGCATGACCCGATCCCGTATCTCTTCCGTCCGGCCCTGATTCCAGAATTGTGTCCCTATATAGCCGCAGGTCCGGCGTGCCACATTGAGCTTACTTTGGTCACGATTGCCGCAGTTCGGGCATTCCCAGACGAGCTTGCCATCGCTTTCCACAATTTGTATTTCTCCATCAAAGCCACATTCCTGGCAGTAATCGGATTTCGTATTGAGTTCTGCATACATGATATTGTCATAAATGTACTGCTGCAACGTTTCGACAGCTTCCAAATTATGCTGCATATCCGGCACTTCCACATAACTGATAGCACCGCCGGGAGAAAGGCGCTGGAATTTACTTTCAAACTTCAGCTTCGTAAAGGCATCGACCGGTTCGGAAACATGCATATGATAGCTGTTCGTAATATAATTCTTGTCCGTAACGCCTTCGATAATGCCGAACCGCTTTTGCAGGCAGCGGGCAAACTTATATGTCGTCGATTCCAAAGGTGTGCCGTACAAGCTGAAATCGATATTGTGTTTGGCCTTCCATTCAGCACATTTGTCATTCATATGCTGCATGATGGATAAAGCAAACGGCGTCGCTTCTGGATCGGTATGCGATTTTCCCGTCATATATCTCGTACATTCATAAAGTCCGGCATAACCCAGGCTGATCGTAGAATAGCCGCCAAAGAGGAGTTTATCGATGGTTTCTCCCTTTTTCAGCCGAGCCAAAGCACCGTACTGCCATAAAATCGGGGCTGCATCGGATTTTGTACCCATCAACCGTTCGTGACGGCACAGCAACGCCTTATGGCACAATTCCAGCCGGTCTTCGAATATCTTCCAAAATTCGTCCATATCGCCATGGCTCGAAAGAGCTGCGTCGACCAAATTAATCGTGACGACACCTTGATTGAAGCGGCCATAATATTTGGCACGGCCCGTTTCGGGATCGACATAAGGCGTCAAGAAGCTGCGGCAGCCCATGCAGGTATAGCAATTCCCATTGCCATTGGCATCGACTTTGTTTTGCAGCATAATCTTTTCGCTGATATAATCGGGAACCATCCGCTTCGCTGTACATTTCGCAGCCAACTCGGTCAAATAGAAATACGGCGTGCCTGCTTTGAGGTTATCAGGTTCCAATACATAAATCAACTTCGGAAAAGCTGGCGTAATCCATACGCCGCTTTCGTTCTTTACGCCTCGGATACGCTGGCGCAATGTTTCTTCGATAATCATGGCCAAATCTTGCTTTTCCTGTTCATTCCTGGCTTCATTCAAATACATGAACACCGTCACAAATGGAGCCTGGCCATTGGTCGTCATCAAAGTGACTACCTGGTATTGAATCGTCTGTACACCGCGGCTGATTTCTTCCAGCAAGCGCTTGTGTACGATTTTTTCGATTTGTTCAGAAGATGCTTCTATGTTGAATTCCTCACATTCAGCGGTGACCTGCCGGCGTATCTTCTGGCGGCTCACATCGACGAACGGCGCCAAGTGAGTGAGGCTGATGCTCTGGCCGCCATATTGATTAGACGCCACCTGGGCAATGATCTGTGTAGCAATATTACAGGCCGTCGAGAAACTATGAGGACGGTCAATTTTCGTTTCGCTGATGACAGTTCCGTTCTGGAGCATATCTTCTAAATTGACCAAATCACAATTATGCATATGCTGAGCATAGTAATCGGCGTCATGGAAATGGATAAGTCCTTCTTCATGGGCCTGGACGATATCCTTAGGCAGCATGAGACGCATGGTCAAGTCCTTGCTCACTTCGCCAGCCATATAATCCCGCTGTACGCTGTTGACTGTAGGATTTTTGTTGGAATTTTCCTGTTTGACATCTTCATTGTTGCATTCAATCAAACTGAGGATTTTATCATCCGTCGTATTGCTCGTGCGTAAGAGTGAATGGATATACCGGTAGGTGATGTATTTCCGGGCTACTTCGAAGGCACCACAAGCCATGATTCCATTTTCTACCAAATCTTGTATATCTTCCACGTTCATGGCATGAGGCATTTGCTGGCAGGCATCTGCCACTGTATGCGCTATATGTTGGATTTGATTGGCCGTAAGCCGGTCCTTTTCCGTTACGACGACATTGGCTTTGCTGATAGCAGTGACGATTTTGTTTACGTCAAATACTTCTTCTGATCCGTTGCGCTTGATAATTTTCATCTGAAATCCTCCACGATATATATTTCCCACAAAAAAATGCGGTGCCCCTGACAGCATCGCATAGCATACCCATAAAACACTGCCCTAGGCAGGATTCCAGTATGGCTACTCGAAAACAGCTGTTACAGGAGCTTTTTCTCAGCTTCCGGGCAGGTTTTCTGACTCCACGTTACCATGCACTGACTGCCTTCTCACATCTGAAACGCAATGGACTATAGACAATACACCGTGATTACAGCGACCTGTTCGTACGGGGATTACACCCGACTTCCCTCTTATCTGCCATAGAAAAACCAGCAAATCACCTGGAAGCCTTTTCGCTATTTTGTTGTTTTAGTATATAACAGGAGACATGAATTGTCAAGAAAACAATACCACATATCAGAGTAAACTAAAGTTATCCCTACTATATGTAGTATTTGCATAGTCATGCAGAGATGTGAAACAGAGACCGTGAAGAACCCCGATGTATCTGCACTTCAAGCCCGAATGCACTATAAAACTTTCACGGGATAACTTTATTTCTGCCGGGCGGACAGAAATCGAGCTAGACTGGTCCAGATGCTAGGCACGCGCCAATTTGGGACCGCGCACGTGTACTCGTGTACCTAAGCGGTCCCAAATTGGCGCGTAACGACGCAGATGGGCTAGTATAGCTCGATTTCTGGATTTCCAGGTTTTACCACAATTTCTGGATTTCCAGGTTTTACCACAATTTCTGGATTTCCAGGTTTTACCACAATTTCTGGATTCCCAGGTTTTACCCTAATCCTGCCGCTAAAGCAATATGGTACACGGCAAAGGCCATGATCCAAGCCAAGGCTACACCGTAACCAGCTGCCAAAGTCGGCCATTTCCAGGAATTCGTTTCCCGTTTCATGACGGCGAGCGTCGCCAGGCATGGCATGTACAACAGGCAAAATACCATCAAAGACAAGGCCACGGCCGGATTGAACGCTGGGTCCTGAGATAAATAGCGCACCAAATTGCTATCGTCATTTTCATCAGCCTGAACGCTGTAAATAGTGCCCAGCGTACTGACCATGACTTCCTTCGCTGCCGTCGCCGCTACGAGGCCTACGCCGATTTTCCAGTCAAAGCCTAGCGGACGCAGCACCGGTTCCACAAAATGACCGATGGAAGCAGCGTAACTCTGCTGCAGTTTTTCAGAATCCTGAGCTTCTTTCAAATCTGCCAATTCGTCATCGCCAGCTTTTTGTATATCATACAAAGGCAATGCTTGGCGGTACAATGTCGGATTTTGCGCTTCCAATTCGGCAAAGACTGCCGGATATTGACCTGCTTCCAATCCTTTTACCGCTTCTTTATCCGCAGCGGCTGCCGTCATGGCCTCAACCATAGCTGAAAGATTTTCATCATCGTCCAGCGCTGCCAGCCCTAAGCTTTGCAATACTGGCATTTGACGTTCGGCGATAGATGTCGTCACGGTTGCCTGAGCCGCATCATAATCGCGGGAATATTCTACGTCCATGGGATAGGCAGTCAGGAACCACACTAAAATAGACGCTCCCAGAATGATCGTCCCAGCTTTTTTCAAATACAATATAGTCCGTTCCCACATGTGTATCAGCACGCCTTTCAACGTAGGGACGTGGTACGGCGGCAGTTCCATGACGAACGGTTCCCGTTCCCCTTTAAACACGTACTGCCGGAGCAATACGGCTAGCGCTATGGCGATGATGATACCGCCGGCATACATGGCAAACAAAACAGTCCCACCCATACTTTCCGAAAAGAATGCCGCACAGAGCAGCGTATACACGGGAAGTCTGGCACCACAGCTCATGAACGGCACCGTCAGAATCGTAACCATCCGGTCCTTTTCATTATCCAGCGTACGTGCCGCCATGATGCCCGGTACATTGCAGCCAAATCCGAGAAGCATGGGAATGAATGATTTCCCGTGCAAACCGCAGGCCCGCATGATGCGATCAATGAGAAATGCCGCCCTGGCCATATAGCCCGTATCTTCAAGTAAGCTAATGAATAAATACAACAGGATGATCAACGGCACAAAACTCAATACAGCCCCGACACCGCCAATAGCTCCGTCGACGACAAGAGAACGCAGCTGCTCATCGGCAATCATCGGACTGACCCACTTACCCAAAGCATCAAACCCCGCACTGAGCCAATCTTGTGGTATGGCCCCCACTTCAATGACGACGTTGAACATAAGCCACATGATTCCCATGAAAATAGGTAGTCCGGCAATGCGGTTTGTGAGCACCCTGTCGATGCGATCAGACAAACTATCGCTGCTCCCGACAGCCACGACAGCATCGTTATACACCGAAACGGCAAACTGATGGCGATACTGGGCAAAGACAAAATCCAAGTCCACTTTATCCTTCAACGTATCCCGCAGCGTAGCGGCCATGGCAATCATCCGATTCGTTCCTTCGATAGCCGCCAGTTGCGCTACGACATCGCTGTCATTTTCCAAGAGCTTTACGGCCAGCCAGCGCACGGGATAGCGGATAATCCCGCTCTTCTGGATTGCATCAGCCAAGACGCCAATCGAAGGCTCCAACACATCGCCGTAGTGGACTGGTGGATTGTCTTTTGGCTGCCTATGGGCTGCATCGACAATGGTATTCAATATATCCTGCGTCCCTATATTCTTGCTGCCAATGACCGTAACGACTGTCGCTCCCAGTTGGCGGCTCAATTTATCTATATCTATCTTTATACCCATGCGTTCAGCAATATCCATCATGTTCAGCACCAATACCATGGGCCGGCCTAATTCGACAAGCTGGGCTGATAAGTATAAGTTCCGCTCTAAATTGGATGCATCGATAACATTGACGATCAAATCTGGTTTTTCATTGATGATAACATTCCGCGCTACGACTTCATCGAGGGAACGGGCCGTCAAACTGTACGTCCCGGGCAAATCGATGAACAACAGCTGCTTGCCATCATACTCACATTGGCCTTCTTTTTTTTCTACAGTGACGCCAGGATAATTCCCTACATGCTGCTTGGCCCCTGTAATATTATTGAATATTGTCGTCTTGCCGCAGTTTGGATTTCCTGCTAAAGCAATTCGTATTGTCCCTGCATCGGTCATGATAAATTATTCCCCCTCGCTACAATTTACATCGATCAAATCAGCTTCCCGCATACGCAGTGCCAGTGCGCAGCCCTTTACTTTGACTTCCACGGGATCACCTAAAGGAGCCAATTTCTCTATGCGGATATGAGAGCCTTTGACGATGCCCATATCCACCAATCGATGCGATATGTTTCCATGTCCATGAACAGCTTCGACAATGCCCTGCTCGCCGCTTTTCATTTCAGACAATTTCTTACTCTGCATTCTACCATCTCCCATTCAGTACTAAAACATGATAATGATTTTTGATATCATTATTATATATCATTTTTTGATTATGTCAATGATTATCATTATCTTATTTAATGTGTGTTATTAAATATATTCCGTTAATATATCTACATTTTATGTTTACCAATCATTAATTATAATGATATTTCTTTCAATTAGTGTTGATTTTAATTTTCTTTTACAGCCAATTATTAGATATTAATTATCATTTATATTGCCTATGGATAATCGCAATTATATCCTTTATAAGTTCAAAAGTCAGTAGACTTATGCTCTCTGTCAACATTGGCTATGATAGGATTTTTTTTCAATAAACCAACACATCAGCCGAAGCTTGCGGCCTTTTTTCCTAAAGCAGCACATTCTACTGAATGATCAGGCGTTCCCATGACAATCACTTCCGGTTCAATGAAATCAGCCCCGGCATCTGTCACTCTCTTTTTCCATTCGGTCATCCACGTACCGTCGCCCCATCCATAGGACCCGAATAAACCAACTTTCTTTCCGTTTAATTTCCCCTTTAATTGTTCAAAGAAGGGTTCTACAACTGATTCTTCTAATGCTTCATTACCCATAGCCGGGCATCCCATCAGTATCACATCATGACCAGTCACAGCATTGACTGTCGTATCTTCAAACCGTACCAATTCCCCTTCAGCTCCAGCATCCTTGACCGCTGCTAAAATTTCCCGAGCCATGGCTTCCGTGTTACCCGTTCCGCTCCAATATACGATTTCTACCATATCCAATTCCTCCTTACGCAATAATTAATTTGTCCAACGTCGCTCCGTTGTCATATCGCCGCATGAAATCGCGACGGCAGCAATTATATACATCAAATCGCCTGCAAGCTTTACCGACGTCACCATAAACTTTCCACTCGCCGCAACACTTTGCCATTTTTCCTTTGTATCGGATAAAACCGAGGACATCTTCCAGCGGATATCCCAGAAATATACCCAGTTCATGCGGAAAATCTCGTTGCTCATTGAATCGTTCCGCCAGCCTATCCAATGCATCCTGCAACGGCAAATCGGCACCATAACCTCGGCCTGACATAAAAGCGGCAACATGAGGACACGATATATAGGCTGATACAAGCTTAGGCCAATATATGTAAAATAAATGCCGTTTCCCACATGAACACAAAATTCGGAAAAAGAGGCCCTTGTTATTGAATCGCTGATTATAGGATTGGGTAATACGTTCCAGTGGCTCAAAGCACCGAGGTATACAAATCAATGCCGCCATCTTCAATCCCGCCAGTGTAGGCGCACAATAACGGACTATCATTTCGTCTATTTCTCTCAATCTGTTTTCCTCCCTGCTTCATCGCTGCCATCATATTGGTACTACATGGCGATCTAATATATCTTTCAATGCTTCCGCACTGCTCGTATGTGACCGGGCAATAGCGGCATGCTTGCGATGAGCTTCCTGGACAGCACAGCGGACCATGCAGTGGCTCACGGTACTGGTAAACAGCACTACTAAATCAGGCGCCCCGATTTTCGACCTGAACCCACTGGGAAGCTTTGCAAAAACCTTCGTTTTACAATGGTACTCTCGACAAATATCTTTATACCGCTTGACCATACACTCATTTCCTCCGACGATGACAATACTCATAGGATGGCAGCTCCTTTCTCTTCTCGTTCCATTCATAACATACCAACGCTGATTACATGATTATTATACATATTTTGATAATCATTGTCAATATTATAATGATATTTATTATCATAATATAAAATGGAAACAAAAAAAACCAGTCAGCAAGCATCGCATTATATAGTCTTTGTTGACTGGTTTGAATATTTGCAATCGACAATCTTCTCTTTATAAACGATACTAACTATCGATATGAGAGAATGTGATTTTTGTATCAAAAAATATATTCTTTGATTTTCTTACTCTTCCGCATCACTAAAATGTATGGGAAAACATCGCTTCTATCTTTGTATTATGAGTACCAGCTGGCACATCATCGCTATCGCGCAGGGTTTTCTGGTTGGTATAGCACACTTCTACAGAGTCTTGTTTCGACAGATTCTGTACAATCCCGTATTTAAATCCCCTGTTGTTGGAATCCAGATCACTCTGTCCGCCCATATCGGCATTGGGTTCCACCCTATACGCCATGGCGTATATAGAGGTATTATCGTTGAAATCATAGTTCCATTGAACAGCAAAAGCTTTATTATCTACGCTGGCATTGGATTTAGCAAGTCCCATCGTCCACGTATGTTTACCTGATTTGTACGTCCCATCCAAGCCAATATGGTTCGTGTCCATTCCCGCTCCATCGCGATAATCGTACCTTGCCAAGGTAACTCCCAAATTCAAGTCCGGCTGCACGTCACTGCCCACACGAACCGCATACAGGCGATTATCCGCATCGCTATCGTTGTCTTCTTGAGCCAAAATCCCGTTTATATCTGCTTTGCCTGATTTACCTTCAAACGATAACCCGTCGACGAACGTATAGCGGCCGACGTTATCTTCATGGCGGCTGTATAACATTTCCATAGCCCCGATAGTGACATCCTGTCTCCCAAGTTTATAAACAAAGGTTCCAGTCTTATATTTGAGACCAAACTGATCTATGGCCAGGACTCCTTTTTTATCATTGTCATAGAAATCGGTATTATAATCGCTGACACCAGGCTCCGTGGCATATTGTGCCCCTAATCTGGCATAAAGCGACCAGCCCTGTCCCATTACCAACTCGCCGTTGAGCCGTAATGAATACATAAAACCCGATACATCAGCAGCCCCTGCCATTGTATCGTTTTCATACTTGATGCCGGCATTACCATCCCAATGTACTTCAGCTGCATAAGCCTGTCCTCCTGCGAGCATCGCTCCGAGCAACAGCCCTGTTAAAATCTTACGCATTACCTCATCTCCTAGTTTTCACGTTACCTGGTGTCAATATCCTGACACTGTTCATGACAACGGCCAACGTGGCCGAATTATGGATGACCGCAGCCCATACCGGACTTATTTTCCCTAATGCACCTAAAAACATGGCTATGGAATTCACCAGAATAGTAGCCATGAAATTTTGATTAATGATATCGATGGTCTTGTGACCTATGCGAAGAGCCTCTATCAATCGGCCTGGTTCTTCCGAATGGATTGTTACAGCCGACGATTCCGCTGCGATGTCGGTTTGGCGTCCGCCCAATGTCACGCCCACATCAGCAAAAGCCAACGCCGGCGCATCATTGATGCCGTCACCGACCATCATGACATTTCCATGCTTTTCCAGTTTCACGACATAGTCTGCCTTATCTTCCGGTAGTATCTCAGCATGATAGGAATCTATATCAAGTTCTGCAGCCACAGCCGACGCCACTTTGTGGGAATCTCCAGTAAGCATAATGATTTCATCCACACCATACCGGCGCATCTGATTCAAAGTCTTTTTCATCTGAGGCCGAATGGGATCATGTATCGTCAGTACACCCAGCAAAGCCTTATTTCTAGCCACATATAACACATTATCCGAATGACCTGGACTGGCAAGTCCGTCTAATCCCGTAACACATTCCTCTTCCATGAAGCGGTGGCTGCCGACGATGACCGTTCCGCCGCGGTAATCTTCAAAATCAGGCACGACTGCGCGCATGCCCCGGGCAACAACAGTCTGAGAGGATTCATGCTGCGGCACAATCCATTCATGATGCTTTACATATCGCTGTATGGCCACAGCCAGAGGGTGCACGGAATGTAATTCCGCAGCGGCTGCCAAGAGAAGGATTTCTTTGTCCGTTGTTCCTGGAACCGCTTCTATATTCGAAATTTGTGGAACCCCCGACGTAATGGTTCCCGTCTTGTCCAAAACGACCGTATCGATATTGGCCAGGGATTCAATATAGTTCCCGCCTTTGACCAATATGCCATTTTTCGCACAAACGCCGATAGCCGCTGAAATAGCTGTCGCTGTAGATAATTTTAGTCCACAGGAAAAGTCGATGAAAAGGAGATTCAGCACTCGCTGCCAATCCTTCGTAGCCCCATAGATGATGGCAGCACCCAAGAACGAAACGGGAACGAGCATATTCGCCATACGGTCGGCAAAGTTCTGTACGGGAGCCCGCCGCGTCTGTGCCTCTTCTACGAGATGAATAATATGGGCCAGAGAAGTATCCTTACCCACTTTTTCTACCTGTATGACCAGACTGCCTGCTTCAACAATGGTACCAGCATATACTGGAGCACCGTTTGCCTTGATGGCCGGATTTGATTCACCCGTAATGGATGCCTGATTTACAACAGCATTGCCCCATAGGACGCGGCCATCGACACATATCTTCTCACCCAGGTGGACGGCAATTTGTTGGCCTGTCTGGACGGATTCGACAGGCATGCGTTTTTCATGCCCATTCTCCAGTACCCATACTTCGCGCTGGTCCAATTTCAATATACCTGAGATTTGTCTACGCGCCCGTTCAGCAGCATAACTAGTCAACATTTCTGCACCGTTAGATAAAGCCAGCAGTGTAAGGCTCGATTCTGGTTTTCCTGCCAGCACCGAGGCGACGACAGCCGTCGCTGTCAATGTATCGGCATTGGCCTTGCGTTCCTGCCAAAGCCCCTTTATACCACTGATGATGAAATCATGGGCAATAGATAATACGAACAGGCTGCGCAATACCTTCAACGCCACAAATAATTCTGGTGCTGTCTTTTTCAATATGAGGAGAACCGCAAACCCGCCGATGGACACAATAGCATTACGGCGATATTGCCCCATTTCAGATGCCTGTACAGCGTTTCCCGTGTGGTACTGCTTTGCAAAAGCTCGAACATATCGGCTTACGACCTGGACACGTGTTCCTCGGCTATAATATATTTCTATTCCTGCATCAGTAACGCTGGCCGACACTACTCCTTGGATGTGTCTCAACCGTGCTGCTATAAGAGCCTTCTTCCCTGCCGGAACAGAAAAGCGGATTCCAAATTGCTGTTTCCTCAGCATCATAAGGATCGCCACCCTCTCATCAGCGAAATGGCCCACCAGAGCATTTGCGGACCTGAAGGACGCTGTCCCTGAACCAAGACCTTCCGTACCCCCCGGAAAAGGAATGTAAAGGATAATAACGACTTCAAATCAAAACAATTGGCCGTATGGCAGCTCACAATCCCATTTGCCTTGCTAATTATATCGCAGACAGCCTGACTGGCCCGTGGTATCTGATTTTCCTTTTGTTTGGATACTTCTGCAAAAACACGGGCTCTCAAAAATATTTCCAGTTCCTCCATTTGCTTTTCTCCATCATAAAGGATAAGTAAGCTCCCTGTCATGACATCAACCTGAACCTGTCGCACAAACGGCATCATTGCAATGTACCGTTCCAGTAAATCGGCCAACGGCATATTACGGATGAGCCTTGAAGCATAATAGCGTCGCCGACCCGGAAGGCCATGTACCAACTTTAACGGCCGGTGCTGCAATCTATCCTGGCAAATAGCTGGAAGCATATCACCTGTTCCCAGCACCCCATGCAAAGCCCTTCCTATAGAAGCTCCCAGCATAAAACCTGAAGCATATGACACCACACATCATCTCCTATCCACGTGTTTTTCAATATAATTTTCTATCCGGACAAGCAGGGCATTCCTATGTAATTTATCAGGCCGATAACGGATCAAAACAGAGCCTGTCAAACAGCTGATGTGGACCTCATCAAGCTCAGGAAAAACAGCAAGTTGCTCAAAGAGCAACCGTCCCCGTCTGGTATTTCCGACTAAAGCACTATCGTGCAGCCGCACCCTGCCCGGTATGAAAGAGGTAATATGTACCGTACGGATAAAATAATCTATTTTCGGCGAATACCATATATTCAAAATCGTAGAACCCAATGCACAATCACCTGCCCCCATCAAAACCCAGTCCTCACAAAAAAACTGTCTCACATGGCGGGACAGATTTTTTGATCAAATAAAATAATTAACTATTTAGCAGTTGCTTCCTGTGCCGCAATCAAGTCTTCCAGTTCTTCTTTTTGTCTCAGTAATTCGGCCATAGGAATCGCTGCGGCAGTACTGCCGGCTGGTTGCTGCAATGCTAACAGCTGCTGTTCCCGTTCCAACATCAGCTTGTAGCCAAACGCTCCTGCCACTACTCCGACGGCTAACCCAATCCAAAAATCCGATTTTGAAAACATATCCATCATCCTTTCAACAAATAATATTGAGAATCATTTCACATTTAGGATTATATACCCGTATCAATTTATTGTCAATTAAATACTGATATTATTTCTCATTTTATATTGAATAGTTCATGTATCTTGTACATAATTGCATATCATAATAATCGCTTTAATTTGCGTAAATAACGTCTTTTTGTATGTGTCAATTTACGTAATCTTATTTTATATAATAGATAATAACTATCATTTAAAATAGATGGCAATGGTTTTACTTCGAAATGATAATTGATATTATTTATCATAATAATCTTTATAAACTGTAGAATTTCACAATATCATCCTCAAAATAAGCAAAAGGAGCCACGATTAAACGACTATAACGCCGCTTATACCATGACTCCTAAAGCAAAAAAAGAAGTCCTCTATGGCAATAGAGAACTTCTCATGAAAAACCTGGTGGTCTATACTGGGCTCGAACCAGTGACCTCTCGCATGTGAGGCGAACGCTCTAACCAGCTGAGCTAATAGACCATGCAACACGTACCGGATAGACCATGAACACAAGATACTAATCGGCAGAGCTATAATCCCGCAAAAGATTACTGATTTATTATAATACATCTGGACGGCGAATACAAGGGCAGTACCTGGAAATCCAGAAAACGCGATATACTGTACCCCTGCTTCTTCAGCAGTCTATCTCGTTTTCTGTCCGTCCGGCAGGATAAGGTTGACACTATAAATGCTCTGAGTTTTTGTTTCGCCGCGGCGGAGACACCCTGAATAGTGCCCAGCCCTTGGCTCTCTTCAGAGGGAGCTGGCCCGCTTGCGGGCTTGAGGGTGGTCTTGCAGAATAAAAAACGGGGAGAACCGAAATTCTCCCCGTCATGCATGTATTTATATCTTATTTGTCTTCGATTTCCGATACGACGCCAGCGCCTACCGTACGGCCGCCTTCGCGGATAGCGAAACGCAGGCCCGGTTCGATAGCGATTGGGGTGATCAATTTGACATCCATCTTGACGTTATCGCCAGGCATGCACATTTCCGTGCCTTCCGGCAAATCGATGACGCCAGTTACGTCTGTCGTGCGGAAGTAGAACTGCGGACGATAGCCGTTGAAGAACGGTGTATGACGACCGCCTTCTTCTTTTGTCAGGACATAGACCTGAGCTTTGAATTCCGTGTGCGGATGAATC
>Ga0163159_1000496_pt1 | contig 49711 bp, 36 predicted proteins | sample BioMet9_FD_108702 | JGI IMG/M metagenome (GOLD analysis project Ga0163159, IMG submission 108702) | Microbial communities from bioreactor (seeded with sewage sludge) at Lawrence Berkeley National Lab, California, USA - Biofuel... | ecosystem: Engineered > Bioreactor > Anaerobic > Unclassified ... | reverse complement strand
TGAGTTGCTGAAGTAGGCCGATAGCACATCGTGCGCCCAGACATACGAGAAGGGCGGCTGACCGAACGCTCGCTCCGCTACAAGGGGACACCCCGTCCCGCTGTTATCTCGGCACAGATAAATTCTTTAGTATGTTATCCAAAAGACCGCGTCGGAGACGCTAAAGAAGAACCCTTCCGCCTCGTTGCGCTCGGCACCTTCAGCCAAGGCATAAGCGACTTACTCGATTTCATAAAAGACCGTTATGAAATCGGTGCGCTGCTTACCTTAGCAGGGACGGCTTTAAAAATCAAAGATTTTTTTAGAGACAAGGGTATTCTTGCCGAACGGACAGACACGGCGCGAGACCGGTACAGATGCGAGGAACGGCCGAATTTTGGCTTGCGCCGCGTACTTTTGTACTCAAGCGGGCCGGAATTCGGTCGTGACGAAGCAGGTGTGCCGGTCTCGCGCTGTGTCTGGATTTCCAAGTACTACCAGAAGGAGGCAGCAAAATAGGGACGGCGGCTTTGAACCGCTGGGGGGATGTGCGCCCCGCTTGCCTTTGGGTCGGCTATTGTTTCACATCCCATACAGTTTCATCTCGGCTTTCTTTAATACAGTACTGAGGAATGAGGTCAGGTTCCTAAGATTTTACTGGTTATACACCGATTGTGTATTTTCTATACCATTCATGGACCAAAAAATTATTGAAATTGTATCATAACTGACATATTTATATGCTATAATAAAAACCATAAACTTGTTCGACATATTGGCAAGAATAGAACAGTTGTCATGGACGGCTGAAAATGGGGTGACAGTATGAAAATAAATGGAATGGTGAAAGCTGCAGTGGCGATTTTAGTGCTGGCCGGGTGTGCTTTTGGTGGTTATCACTATTATACAAGCCAACAAGCGGCAAAACAAGCGACAGCTATCGAAACGGCTAAGGTAGAGCGCATGAATTTGAAATCGACGGTTTCGGCGACGGGTACGATACGACCTAATGACTCCGTTGAAGTCAGCGCAAAAATCACGGCCCGGATCAGCTCTGTCCTGGTCAAAGAAAATGACACGGTCACATCCGGTCAAATCGTGGCTTTGCTCGATGGCAAAGACTATGAAGCAAAACGGGATCAAGCCCAGTTTAAAGTGACGAATACGAAATTAAAGTACGAAAGGGAAAAGTATTTGTATGAAATAGGTGCGGAACCGAAGCAAAACTTTGATAACGCCGAATTTGATTACAATACAGCTGTAAGCAGCCTCACAGCGGCAGAATCGGATGTCGCTGAAACGGTCATCATGGCACCTATGGACGGCATCGTCGTCGGTGAACCTAAGACACCGGGTACGATGGCTGTACAGGGGACAAATAACCCGACGGTCATCATGCGCATTGCTGACATGTCGAAAAAACAGATTATGGCCAAAGTCGATGAAACGGATATTGGCAACGTCAAAGTGGGCCAGCCAGCGACATTTACCGTAGATGCTTACACGGGCAAGACATTCAATGGTATCGTATCCAAAATTTCCAAGACTGACGTCAGCAGCAGTTGGGATACATCCTCTTCGACGACTTCGTCGAGCTCCTCTTCATCAGCCAGCGTTATTTATTACTATGTAACGCTCGATGTAGATGATCCTGATAATTTGTTGCTTTTGGCTATGACAGCCCGTGTCGATATTACGTCTTCTGAAAAAGAAAACGTTCTTGGCATCCCCATTTCAGCGTTGAAAACGAACAGCGATGGCTCCTACGTCCTGCTAGTACATGCCGACGGATCGACAGAGGAACGGAAAATCACTACGGGTATCTACAGTGGCGAATATGTAGAAATTACGGATGGTTTGTCTGAAGGCGACACCGTATCTACGACATACAAAGCGGCGACGACGTCTTCCAGCAGCAGTAGCACTAAGAAGAGCAGCAACAATCGTCAAGGTCCACCGCCCATGTAAGGGAAAGTGAGGGGTAGTATCATGAAAAATAAAATGATCCAGCTTTCCGGTATAAAGAAAATCTACACGATTGGGAATCAGACATTTGCAGCCCTCGACGGCATCGACATCGATATCAACGAAGGCGAGTTTGCCGCCCTCATGGGGCCGTCTGGTTCGGGCAAATCTACGCTCATGAATATTCTGGGCTGCCTCGACAGGCCGACCATAGGCTCCTATAAACTGGACGGCGAAGAAGTAGCTCGCCTGGGCGATGATGCCTTGGCAATCACGCGAAATAAAAAGATAGGTTTCGTCTTCCAGAATTTTAACCTCCTGTCCCGTATCAGTGCCATGGACAATGTCGCACTACCTCTGGTATATGCCGGTGTTGGCAGTAAAGAACGGGAAGAACGGGCTATGTACTATCTCAATGCCGTAGGCCTATCTTCCTGGGCCAAGCATCAGCCGAATGAGCTTTCCGGCGGCCAGCGGCAGCGTGTTGCTATTGCCCGGGCGCTCGTCAATGATCCCCATATCATCATGGCCGATGAACCGACAGGCAATCTGGATACGAAATCGACACATGAAATCATGGAAATATTTGAACGGCTCCACGAAGAAGGGAAAACGATCATTCTCGTAACGCATGAACCAGAAATAGCCGCTTGTGCCAGTCGTCAGCTCCTCATGTGCGACGGCAAGATTACGAGAGATGAAGGAAAGGGGGTCGTCATGGATGTTGTTTAATGAAAGTGTCCGTATTGCTATTACGGCGCTCCTATCGAATAAACTGCGGTCCATCCTGACGATGTTAGGCATCATCATCGGTGTCGGTGCCGTCATCGCCATGATATCCGTCGGCATGGGGGTCCAAAAAAAGGTGACCAGCTCCATTGCCAGCTTGGGCAGCAACATGCTCATCGTCACGCCGGGTTCCACGAATTCCGGTGGTGTCCGTTCCGCAGCCGGTTCCAATGAAAAGCTGAAGCTCGATGATGCTGAAGCTATCAAGAACCATATCAAGAACATCGATTATGTTTCACCGACTGTAAACAGTTCCTATCAAATCGTCAATGGCAATCAGAACTGGAACTCCAGCGTCTACGGTGTGACGCCGGAATATATGGCCATCCGTTCCTTGACGGTTTCGACGGGTTCATTCATCACACAAAACGATCTGAATACGCGTAATCGTGTTGCTGTCATCGGTACGACTGTTGCGACGAATCTGTTCGGTACAGCCAATCCCGTCGGCAAGATTATCCGCGTTAATAATTCTCCCTATCGGATCATAGGCATCCTCGAAAGCAAAGGCCAGTCCTCTATGGGGCAGGACCAGGATGATGTCGTCATCGTGCCGCTTACGACGGCACAGGAACGTCTCCTGGGCATTACTTATGTACGTTCTATCAATATACAGGTATCCAGCGTCGATAAGATGGATCAGGTACAAGGTGAGATTGAAACGCTGCTCCGTCAGCGTCACCGCATTGTCAGCGGCAAAGATGACGATTTCACCGTACGTAACCTGACGAGTCTCATGCAGACCATGACCGATACGACGACTATGCTGACACTGTTCCTAGGCAGTATTGCTGCAATCTCGCTTATCGTCGGCGGTATCGGCATCATGAATATCATGATGGTATCTGTAACGGAACGGACCAGGGAAATCGGTATCCGTAAAGCTCTGGGTGCGACGTTCCGCAATATCATGACCCAGTTCCTCATCGAATCGGTCGTCATCGGTGTCATCGGTGGTGTCCTCGGTGTCCTCTTTGGCCTGGGTGCTTCGGAGGCCATCGCCAAGTTTGGGAAATTCAATACCGTAGTCACCTTGGCTCCGATTCTCATCTCCTTCGGTTTTTCCGTAGGCATCGGCTTGTTCTTCGGCATATATCCGGCCCGTAAAGCAGCGCTCCTAGATCCTATCGAAGCGTTGAGGTATGAATAGGGGTAGGGCCTGGAAATCCAGAAACGGTGCGATACCGGCACATCTGCCTCGTCACGACCGAATTTTGGCCTGCTTGAGTACATGAGTACGCGGCGCAAACCAAAATTCGGCCGTTCCTCGCATATGCACCGGTCTCACACCGTTTCTGTCCGTTTGGCAGGATAGCGGTTCCTTGGGAAACTTTGAAATCCATGAGGTGGGTCCGGACGTCTTTTTGTCCGGAGTCGGAGGGGTTCTTCCCAGAGGCGTCGCCGCGGCAAGAAAAAATATGAAAGGATGTGGTTCTGTGCAATCCATTTGGTGGCAATTGTTTGATATATTAGGGACCATGGCCTTTGCTTTATCAGGGACGATGGTCGGTATTTCACGGCGCATGGATGTGTTTGGCGTATTCGTCCTTTCTGCAGCGACGGCTGTCGGCGGCGGTATCATGCGCGATGTCTTGTTGGGGACGATGCCGCCGGTTGCATTGAAAGACAGCATGTATTTTTGGATTGTCAGTTGTACCTTTGTGGCAGCTACTTTTTTTCTGCGCTATTTCAATGTGCGGCGCCGCATGTTCAATCGCTTCAAATTCATCTACCTATTGTCAGATGCCGTCGGCCTTGGTTCTTTTACGGTGACAGGGACGCTCTTAGCGTGCCTGTCTTTTCCTGATTCCTGGGTATTTGATGTGACATTGGGTGTCTTTACGGCTATTGGCGGCGGTGTAATCCGTGATGTCCTGGCCGGTACGGTTCCCGGCGTACTGCGCCGTGACGTCTATGCGTCAGCGTCTCTGGCTGGAGCTGTCGCCTTGTATATATGCTATCATGGACTGATGCTGCCGATAGAGCTGGCCGGTATGATTTGCTTCATCATCACTGTTGCTATCCGCATCATTGCCATCATGAAGCACTGGAACCTGCCGCGTGTCCGTCGGCGCATAAAATAAGTCTTTTGTAATCGGCCTCATTTTTTGTTATAATAAGGACATCAATTTATTCTTAAGAGGTGGTTGTTTTGAAGGTTTTACATAAAGCAATCGGACTGGCTGTGATGATGGCCTTTTTTTGTGTCGGTCCGACTGTGCTCGCTAAAACAATTTTGTACGTACCTCAGGACAACCGTCCTGTCGATTATGCCTATACCATAGAGACGGCTCGTGACGCCGGTTATACTATGATTGTTCCACCGACAGAGCTCTTATCGGGAAGTTCGTTCCAAGGCTCGCCGGAACAGCTCATGCAGTGGGTCGATGATAATGCGGCTCAAGCTGACGCCATCGTCTTGTCAACTGATTCTTTGATTTATGGCGGTCTCGTCGATTCCCGTAAACACAATCTCGATATGGAGACTATGGTACGGCGGCTCAAACACATCGAATCACTCAAAGAAAAATATGGCTCTATTCCTATCTATGCTTTTAGCACGGTCATGCGCAGTCCCTGGGCTGGCGGCAACGGTGTAGAACCGGATTATTACATGACTTATGGGCGGGATATATTCGAGCTATCGGCTTTACAGAACAAGATGGATTCTGAAGGACTCAATCCGAAGGAACGAGGCGATTGGTTCAGCATTATTAAGCGCGTTCCTGTGGAATATCTGCAGGATTGGTTCAATCGGCGCCATAAAAATATGATGATCAATCACATGTTGATCCAAGATGCTAAAAAAGGCATATTCAAATATTTCAGCCTGGGCCATGATGATAACTCAATCTATTCTCAATCAGCTTTAGAAGCAAAATACCTCGACATGGCTGGCGACGGCGTATCGGATAAAGTTTACGGTTCTTTCCCCGGCGCGGATCAGCTGGGCTTACTGCTCATCGTGCGGGCCCATAATGACTTCAACAACCTTAAGCCTAAGGTGACGGTCATTTATCCTTTAGGCGGTGAAGATAAAACCGTACCTAGTTACGATGGCCAAGAAATCGGCAAGACAATCAAGGCTCATGTACTGGCAGTAGGCGGCGTGATTACCAACAAAGAAAGACCTGATTTGGTCCTGGCTGTCAATACGCCTTTGTCTACGGAAACGAGTGAATCCAGTGCATTTGAAAATTTCCCGATCATGTTGAATTCGACGAAGAAATTCCTGGGACAAATTGAAAATACTGTCAATGCCGGTATTCCCGTCAGCATCGTCGATATGGCCTTTTCCAATGGCTCAGATAACACACTCGTATACGGGTTGTATCAGCATAAGATGATGTATCGCCTGGCTGCGTATAACGGCTGGAATACGGCTAGTAACTCCGTTGGCTATGGCATTTCTCAAGGCTTGCTGGCCAAGGATATGTCAGATCAGCAGCACCAGAAAATGCTGACGACTCAGTATTTGGATAATTGGGCGTACCAGGCCAATGTCCGTGATTATATTACGCGCATGTCCGTCAAGTTGCAATCGGGAGAAGAAACACGGTATTATCCCACGCAGATGGCAGAATTACAGAGCCGTACGAAGGAACAACTGCAGCGTTACGCCCAGCAGTATTTGGAAGTCGATCCGCGCACAGTGAATGTGACATTGCCGTGGAACCGCCTGTTTGAAGTGTATGTCAGCGTCCATGATACGCCTGACGTCATGCTCGAAGCGGTAGTCCGCAATCGGATAAAGCTCCGCGAGCAGGCTCGCGTTGCCAAATCGAAAGCAGATCAGGCCGCGCAGGCCGTAAAGGAAGCACAGATGAAGGCCCAAAGCGGTAATCTGACTGCGGAACAGAAAGCAGCAGCTGACGCGGCAGTACAAAAAGCGATGCAGGTTGCAGCACGTCAGGCCGCAGAAGCAGCGGCAGCCAGTCAGGCTGCAGAAAGCTCGCAGTATCAGGAAGAAGTCACAGCTCAGCAAAATCGTACGTGGGTACCTACGACGTAACGGTGGCAGCTCAGCTGACAGACCGTTGGAACAAAACATGTTCCAACGGTCTGCTTTTTTATTTTGTTTTGTAACTACGGCGTCATATAATTGTGACAATTGAACGGTATACTTAGACCATCAAACAAAAAGGAGTTGATTCTAATGAAGATACAATATAATTTGAAGAAAAAAGTGTTGGCAGGTGTTTTGGCAGGGACGGCGGCGGTCATGCTCATGGCAGCTCCCTATATGCCGGTTTCGGCAAGTAATGATACAGCAAAGGCAGAAAGTTACGCCGCAGAAATGCAGCATCCCGGTGGACCGGGTATGCATAAGAACAATGGTTTCAAAGACCGTTTGGCTCAGATGGTAAAAGACGGTAAAATCACTCAGGACCAGAGCGATAAATTGACTTCATCTATGAAGTCTTTCCGGGAAAAACAGAAACAGGAACGCAAGGACTGGATGGAACAATTACCCAATGAAACGGGTATCTCCCAGGATACGCTGAAGACAATTTTCCGTCCCCAGCATAAACACATGATGGATCCGCAGCAGATGAAGCAGCGCATGGATCAGCTCGTCAAAGACGGCAAGGTTACCCAGGATGAAGCGACAGCATTGGAAAACTTCCATAAGACGCATAAACCTGACGGCAAGAAAGACGGCGATAAACTGACTCATGAACAGCGGTTGCAGCAGGTATCCGAAGCGACGGGTATTTCTACAGACCGTCTGAAGGAAATCGGTCATATGATGATGCCGCCTATGCGCGATGGCCAGGGCCCGAAGGCTAAGATGGACCAGCTCGTCAAAGACGGCAAAATCACTCAGGACGAAGCAACTGCATTGGAAAATTTCCATAAGACCCATAAACCGGATATGAAAAAAGACGGTGACAAGATGACTCATGAACAACGGCTGCAGCAGATGTCTGAAGCGACAGGTATCTCTACGGACCGCTTGCAGGAAATCATGACTATGATGCGTCCGCCTATGGGCCCGGGACCGGCAGTACCACCGGCTGATGACAATCAGTAATACACATATTACAGCCATATTCGAGGCTGTCACCCCATTTTAAATAGAATTGCAAAGAGCGGCATCGATGATGCCGCTCTTTGGCATTACCAGAGAAGAAAATGATATTTGTCATATATAGCGATAATAATGTATAATATAAAAGATTCTATTATAGATAAGAAGGTGATTCCCTCGGAGCGGAAAATTTCTTATATACAAAAAGCTGTACAGTATGTGTCAAAGCAACTGTCCGGCCGTAGCAAAAAAGTAATCGCTGTCGGCATCATGATCGTATTCTTGATCGTGGCGGCAGCGGCTGTTGTGATGCCTTCAGTTTTGGCTCCACAGCGCCAGGCCTATATACAGGTGCAGGAAAATATGACGGCAGCCGATATTGCCGATGTATTGTACCAGAAAGGCATTATACATAATCGGCTGTGGTTCCGTCTCATGGTCATGAAAAACGGACAGGCCAGCCAATTAAAACAGGGATTATATTATCTGGACAGCCATATGAGCATGGATGAGCTGTTGGATAAAATAGCCAGCGGTAAATCGGAAGCTATCCGGTTTGTCGTGCCGGAAGGGTATTCAGTCCAGCAGATAGCCCGAGATCTGGAAAAGCAGCATATTGTCAAAGCAGCAGATTTCCTGGCTGCGGCGAATCGTGCAGATTTGCTGTATCCGTATATGAATGGAAATCGTAGTGTCTCTTACCGGACTGAAGGGTTCCTGTATCCCGACACGTATTTTATTCCGATGGATATGTCAGCCGATAAAATCGTCAGCATGATGCTCAAGGAATTTGATTCGAACCTGACGACTGACATGAGGGATAAGATTTCGGCTATGAATCTATCCATCTATCAGTTTACGACGTTGGCCTCCCTCGTCGAAAAGGAAGCCAAGTACGATGAAGATCGCTATCTCATTGCGGCAGTCTTCCGTAAGAGGCTGGAGCTGGGTATGCCTTTGCAGTCAGATGCCTGCATTTCCTATGTAATGGGCGTATCGAAAGCGACATACAGCATTGAAGAAACAAAATTGGATTCACCGTATAATACATATGTGTATCCAGGGCTGCCGCCAGGACCTATCGCTAATGCCGGCATGGCATCCATGAAAGCTGTCTTGGACGCGCCGTCTACGGATTACCTGTTCTTTGTGGCCGATGCCGACGGGCACAACCATTTCAGTCAGACTTATGAAGAACATTTAGAGACTATAAAGGAGTATACGTAGTGGAAGACCTGTTGCGAAAAATGAGAGAATATAGCACGCCTCGTTATATCCCTATTCTCAGGGAAGCGGAGCTGCGCCTGTTCCAACGCGTCGTCGCCGCTGTACGGCCGCGGCGGGTACTGGAAATCGGTACGGCCATAGGCTATTCGGCTCTGCAGATGGCACCACTGCTGCAGGACGATGGGAAAATCGTCACGATTGAAGTCGATGCCAGCCGCGTAGCTATGGCGCGCCGTTTCATCAGCCAGTCGCAGTATGATAAGGTCATCACTATTTTGCAGGGCGATGCCGCTGAAATCATACCGCAGCTGCGTGGTCCTTGGGATATGATATTCATGGATGGCCCAAAAGGGCAATATAGCCGCTATTTATCTCTGCTCATACCGGAATTGGCGCCACAGGCGACTATTATCGCCGATAACGTATTATTTTTCGGCATGGTCCGTCAGGCTGGGTTCATCCCGCATAAACATAGGACCATCGTCATGCGCTTGCGCGAATACATCAAGGCGGTGACGGATAATCCGCATTTTGATACGGTGATTTACGAAGAAGGGGACGGTATGGCCGTTTCCCACTGGAAAGGATGACATATGCAAAAAATGGAATTACTGGCTCCGGCGGGCAATATGGATAAGCTTAAAATGGCCCTGCTGTACGGCGCCGATGCCGTATACCTGGGAGGCAAGTCCTTCGGCCTGCGGGCCTTCAGCGATAATTTTGATGAGGACGAGCTGCGCAGTGCCGTTTCATATACGCACGAACGGGGCAAAAAAGTACACGTTACAGTCAATATATTTCCTCACAACAGCGATCTCAAGGGGTTGCCGGAATACCTGCGCTTTCTCTATGAAATAGGCACCGATGCTATCCTCGTAGCGGACCCGGGGATTTTCCACCTGGCCCGGACAGTAGTGCCGGAACTGCCGGTCCACATCAGCACGCAGGCGAACGTGACGAACTGGCTGGCTGCCAAATTTTGGTATGAAGCTGGTGCCCGGCGCATCGTCCTGGCTCGGGAAGTGAGCCTGACCGATGTCCATACCATTCATGAAAAGGTACCGGTGGAACTGGAAGGCTTTGTACATGGAGCCATGTGTATTTCCTATTCTGGCCGCTGCCTGCTCAGCAATTATTTCACGAAGGACCGCGATTCCAATCGTGGTCAATGTGCGCAGGCCTGTCGTTGGAAGTACCATGTCGTCGAAGAAACCCGGCCTGGTGAATATTATCCTGTTTCGGAAGATGAACGCGGAACTTATATATTTAACTCCAAGGACCTATGCCTTTTGCCGTATCTGCCGCAGCTGTACGACTCTGGGCTGACGAGTTTGAAAATAGAAGGGCGCATGAAAAGCGTGCATTATGTGGCCACGGTAGTCAAGGTGTACCGTCAGGCCCTGGATGCATATGAACGGGATCCTCAGCATTTTCAGGTGTTGCCGGAATGGCGTGACGAGCTGGAAAAAATCTCCCATCGGCCGTATACGGATGGCTTTTCCGTGCATCGGCCTACGGCGGCCGATCAGGTCTACAGTCGTTCCAGCAATACGCAGACCCATGATTTCATCGGTCTCGTCGAACGCTACGATGCACAGCGTCATATCGCCTATATCGAACAGCGCAATAATTTCAAGGTAGGGGATGAAGTGGAATTTCTCCAGCCCAAGGGACCGCTCGTACGTCATACGATTGGCGCCATGATGGACGCCGATGGCATGGCTATTACGGTGGCGCCGCATCCGCAGCAAAAGGTGGGCCTGTACATCGATACACCTCTGGAACCATATTCCATGATGCGCCGGAAGGTGGCCGAACCATGAATGAGGATTGGGTATACTTCCAAATTGAACCGTCGCAGATGACATTCGTGACGCGCATCATTGAAGGTTACGAGTACCTTGGCGTCGTGACCGCTTTGGACGGTGCGGCCGGAATAGGCTTCGTCCGTACAGTTCCCGACACGGCGGCAATGACGCGGGATGTGTTGCGTACATTGCCTATTGACGTCCGAATTATTCCCTATGATGAGATAAAGTCATTGGTATAAATGACAAAAAAACGGCATATTTTTTGCAAAAAGATGCTGAAAAAGACATAAATTCTTTTTCATGCGTCTTTTTGTGTTTTTATTATGACTTCTCCGAACAGATAGTGTATAATATTATTACATAAAGAGAAGAGCTATTAATAAGGATTATAATTTAGGGAATCTGCCGACGAAGTTTAGTCCATTGTTGCGTTTTTGGTAAAAGCTTTTACGGCTTTGGCCCTACGAGGAGGGATAATATGAAAAGAACAGAGTGTCTGGCCATGATCCTGGCAGGCGGCAAAGGCAGCCGGCTAGGCGTGTTGACAGAAACATTGGCAAAACCAGGTGTATTATTTGGTGGCAAGTACCGCATTATTGATTTTCCCCTCAGCAACTGCCGTCATTCCGGCATTGATACGGTAGGCATATTGACTCAGTATCAGCCCTTGGAATTGAATTGGTACATCGGCAATGGTAGTTCCTGGGATTTGGATTCTGACCGGGGTGGCACGTTTGTTTTACCGCCGTACATGGGTAACTCTTCATCCAATTGGTATCAAGGCACGGCCGATGCCATTTACCAGAATTTAAATTTTATCGATATGATTAATCCGCAATATGTCCTCATTCTATCTGGTGACCATATTTATAACATGGATTATTCTAAAATGCTGGCTTTCCATAAAAAGCATAATGCCGGAGCCACTATTGGCGCTATCCGCGTTCCCCTGAGCGAAGCGTCCCGGTTTGGTATCATGACGGCTGATGATAATATGCAAGTCAACAAATTCGAAGAAAAACCGGAAAATCCTCGCAGTGATTTGGCTTCTATGGGCATATATATCTTTAACAAAGATTTGCTGAAGAAGTATCTCATGTCCGATGCAGCATTGACAGATTCTCAGCATGATTTCGGTAAGAATATAATTCCGGCCATGTTGCAGGAACAGATTCCTTTATTTGCCTATCCGTTTGAAGGGTACTGGAAGGATGTCGGTACTATCGACAGCTTGTGGCAGGCTAATATGGACCTTTTGGCCGATGATCCGCCGCTGGATCTCAATAATCCGGACTGGCGTGTCTATTCCGGCAACCAGGCTCTGCCGCCTCATTATGTCGGTCCCCGGGGCAGTGCCAAAGGCTCCCTCGTTGGTGAAGGGGCAGCTATTTTAGGCACCGTAGTGCGCTCAGTAATCTTTTATGGCGTAACCATTGAAGAAGGTGCCAAGGTGACAAATTCGGTCATCATGCCAGGCACAGTCATTGAACATGATGTCGTCATCGATAAAGCCATTATAGGCGAACGCTGCCGGGTCCACGCGGGTACGCGCATCCAAAATGAAGACGGGTCGGTCTTTGTCGAAGGAAATGATACTGAAATGTTTCCCGATGATTGCCATACCGCCAAAGGAGATGAACAGGCATGAGCAACAATATGTTAGGATTGATAAACCTGCAAATAGATCATCCATTGACTGAACTGAATGAAGATCGGCCTTTATCGGCACAGCCATTTGCCGGTAAGTTCCGTCTCATCGATTTTACTTTATCCGGTATGGTCAATGCTGGAATTGGTAATATCGGCTTGCTGCTTTCGTTCCATTCGCGGCCGATTCTCGATCATATCCGTTCTGCAAAAGACTGGAATCTGGCCCGCAAAGGTGATGGGTTGTTTTATCTTCCTGGTGAAATAGAAGATGTCATCCGTCCCGTCGAAGGGGATATCCGGGCGTATTACAAGAACCTCATGTTCGTCGAACGGGGGTTGCGCCGTTATCTGCTTTTGTCTACGTGTGATATGGTTCATAATATCGATTACGATCAGGTCATGCATTTCCATCGTCGTCATAACGCCGACGTGACTTTAGTTTATCAAAAACAGAAGTCAGCGCAGGATGTGCCGTCCCATTTATTGACGGTCAATGAACGGGAACGGGTCACGGAATTGACGCCAGTGGATCAGACGAATCCGGGCGACAACCAGTTCCTGCAGACCGTGCTCATCGACTCCGATATATTCATGAAGTCCGTACGGTTTGCCAATGCCAAAGGGTATACGAATTTCATGAACGATATCATCGGTAGGAATCTGAATCGCTTGCGCGTATTCGGCTATGAACACGATGGCTATGCTGCGCGTATCCAATCCATCCAGTCCTATTTCAGCGCCAATATGGATTTGCTTGATTATCAGAATTGGCGTAATATCTTCAAGGATGACACGCGGGTATACACGAAGATCAAAGATGAAGCACCGGCAAAATATATGGAAGAATCACAAGTGACGAATTCTCTCGTAGCCAATGGCTGCGTCATCGAAGGTCGTGTGGAAAACAGCATCCTGTTCCGTAAAGTCCGCGTCGGCAAAAACGCCTGCATCCGCAACAGCATCATCATGCAGCATTCTGTCATCGGTGACGATGCCCAGATTGATTATGTCGTGTGTGATAAAAATGCAGTCATCCAGCCGGAAGCGGTTTTGTCCGGTTCGCCGGATCAACCGTTATGCATAGGCAAGTATGCAGTTAAATAGTATATAGAATTATGTTTTGGGGGTTAGTACATGAAAGTCTGGAAAGATAAGGCAGAGTTTAAAAAGATATTTATTGAAAAATCTCATATACTTTGGGAAAAAGATGTAAAAGATTTGACAAATAACGAAGTATATCAGACACTGGCATATATGATCCGTGATTTGGTCAGTGAAGATTGGATACATACGAATGAAGTGTATGCTGAACAGAAAGTCAAGCAGGTCTACTACTTTTCTATCGAATTTTTGTTAGGTCGCCTGTTGGATTCCAATTTGATCAATTGCGGTGTCGAACAGCTCTGCCGCGAAGCCTTGAAGGATATGGACCGGGATCTTGATGATGTCATTCCCGAAGAGGCCGATCCAGGTTTGGGTAATGGCGGTTTGGGAAGGCTGGCAGCGTGCTTCGTCGATTCGTTGGCGGCACTGAGCCTTCCTGGCCACGGCTGCAGTATCCGTTATCAGTACGGCTTGTTCAATCAGCGCATCGTCGATGATCAGCAGGTCGAGTTGCCGGATAACTGGCTGCGCAACGGCTTCCCTTGGGAAGTCAAAAAGACGGACAAGGCCGTCGATGTACGCTTTGGAGGGAATGCGTACATGCGTCCGGCTGCTGACGGCAGCCTTGAATGTGTTTATGAAAATTTCGCCAAGGTCCATGCTGTGCCGTATGACGTGCCTGTCGTCGGTTATCACAACAATACAGTGAACACGCTCCGCTTATGGCGGGCGGAATATACGCGGGAAGAAATGTATCGCCAGCTGGCCATGGGCGGCGACCGTCATCAGGCCATGCATTATAAGAATTCTATACAGCTCATTTCGCGGTTCCTTTATCCTGAAGATAGTACCTATGAAGGGCGCAAGCTTCGTCTCATGCAGGAATATTTCCTCGTTTCGGCAGGTGTTCAGAGCATTGTCCGTCATTATAAAAAGACGATGCGCAATTTGTCTGCTTTTGGCAAATACGTGGCCCTGCACATCAACGATACTCATCCGGCCCTTATAATACCGGAGCTCATGCGGATATTCATGGATGAAGAAGGTATGTCTTGGGAAGAAGCATGGCGCATCACGACGGGGACCGTAGCTTATACGAATCATACGATTCTGCCGGAAGCGATGGAACGGTGGCCTATTGCCATGTTTAAACAAGTCCTGCCGCGCATCTATCTCATCGTCGAAGAAATCCACAGCCGCTGGATGAAACAAGTGCGGGAAAAATATCCCCATGATGACCAGGCGGCGCGCAATGTAGCTGTCCTTTGGGATAACGAAGTCAACATGGCCCATCTGGCCGTCCTGGGCAGCCACAGCGTGAACGGCGTAGCGGAAATCCATTCGGAAATCCTCAAACAGACGACGCTCCATGATTTTTATACGTGGTTTCCGAAACGGTTCAGTAACAAGACAAATGGCGTTTCACACCGCCGCTGGCTCATGGCATCCAACCCGCAGTTGAGTCATCTCATCGACGAAACGATAGGTACAAAATGGCGCACCAGCCCGAAACATCTCATCGATCTGGAACGGTATGCCAATGATGCAGCCTTTCTGGATCAATTAAAAGAAGTGAAGTCTTGCCGTAAACAGATATTGGCCGATCACATTATGAAGACCACGGGTATCCAGCTCAATACGGATTCTATTATCGACATCCAAATCAAGCGGATCCATTTGTATAAACGGCAATTGTTGAATATATTGCACGTCTTGTATTTGTATCATCAGCTTCAAGAAAATCCCAATCTGGACATGATGCCCCGCACGTTTTTATTTGGCGGCAAAGCGGCGTCGGGATATGGCGAAGCCAAGATGACCATCAAGTTGATCAACGTGATTTCCCGCCTGGTCAATACAGATCGGCGGATCAATAAAAAATTACGTGTTCTGTTTTTGGAAAATTATAATGTTTCCCTGGGACAGCTGCTGTTCCCAGCCGCTGATGTGAGTGAACAGATCTCGACAGCCGGCAAGGAAGCTTCCGGTACGGGGAATATGAAATTTATGATGAACGGTGCTATCACATTGGGCACGATGGATGGCGCCAACGTAGAAATACACCGCGAAGTCGGCGATGATAATAGCGTATTTTTCGGTTTGACAGCTGATGAAGTCATGGGTTATTACATGAATGGAGGCTATTCTTCGTGGGAACTGTACCGTCAGGACGCTACTATCCGCATGCTGCTGAATCAGCTTATCGATGGCTCACTGCCGGGCGGGACTGATGAATTCCGCCTTCTTTACGAATCGCTGCTGGATCGCAATGATGAATATTTCGTCTTGAAGGATTTTGAACCATACTGTGCAGCCCAGAAGGAAATTGAACGCCGATACCTCGATCGAAAGCATTGGCTGCATTCGAGTGCTGTCAATATCGCCCATTCTGGATTTTTCTCCAGTGACCGGACTATACGGCAGTATTCACGAGATATTTGGCATTTGAAATCGATACGCATTTAGTGCGTGACAGGAGGAAAATGTTTATGAGAATCAGTGCAATCGATGATTACAGCACGTTTTTGTTTCATCAAGGCACCAATTACAGCAGCTATCGCCTGTTTGGCGCGCATTTTACGGCACGGCGCCGCAAATCTTGTGTCCGCTTTGTCCTATGGGCTCCCCATGCGTCCCAGGTCAGTGTAGTTGGTGATTTCAACCAGTGGGATGGCAATGCCAATCCTATGGAACGAGCTGAAGATGGTAATGGCATCTGGGTGGCATATATTGAAGGCCTGCAGGAAGGGGACAACTACAAGTATTCCATCACGACGGCCAGCGGTGACGTCATCCTCAAGAGCGATCCCTATGCGTTCTGGTCGGAATTGCGCCCGGACACGGCATCGCGCCTGACGAAGCTTCATTATACTTGGAAAGATAAAGCATGGCAGGCCAGCCGTGCTGATTATGATTCGTACAGCCAGCCTATGCTTACGTATGAAGTCCATCTCGGCTCATGGCGGCGCGATGCTGACGGTGAAATGCTCACGTATCGCGAAACTGCAGATCAGCTCGTAGAGTACGTCAAGAGTATGCATTATACCCATATAGAAATCATGCCCTTGTGTGAATATCCTTTTGATGGGTCCTGGGGCTATCAGGCGACAGGCTATTTTTCCGTCACGAGCCGTTATGGCACGCCGCAGGACTTCATGTACCTCGTCGACCTGTGCCATCGCAACGGCATCGGTGTCATCTTGGATTGGGTTCCCGGCCATTACTGCCGCGATGCCCATGGCCTGCGCTATTTCGACGGCCAGCCCTTGTATGAATCGGGCAATGAGCTCCTCGCCGAAAATAAAGAATGGGATACGATGAATTTCGATTACGGCCGTACGGAAGTGCAGAGCTTCCTCATTTCCAGTGCGCTGTTCTGGCTGACCCAGTTCCATATCGACGGCCTGCGCATCGACGCTGTCGCCAATATGCTGTACCTGGATTACGGTCATGGCGGCCAATGGCAGCCTAACAAATACGGCGGACGGGAAAACCTCGAAGCCGTCGAATTCCTGCGCAAGCTGAATACGGCTGTATTCGGTGAAATGCCCCAAGCGTTGATGATTGCTGAAGAATCGTCGGCCTGGCCGCTCGTAACCAAGCCCTCTGATGTAGGCGGCTTAGGATTCAACTATAAATGGAATATGGGCTGGATGAACGACATGCTCAAATATATGTCAATGGATCCGCTCTTCCGTAAAGATAACCAGAATTTGATTACTTTTTCCTTATGCTATGCTTTTTCAGAAAACTTTATTCTGCCGCTGTCGCACGATGAAGTCGTCCATGGCAAACGGTCGCTCCTGGATAAGATGCCAGGGGATTATTGGCAAAAATTTGCCGGCCTGCGCGCATTTTATGGTTATTGGATGTCCCATCCGGGCAAAAAGCTTCTGTTCATGGGCTGTGATTTTGGCCAGTTCATCGAATGGAAATACGATGACAGCCTGGATTGGCATCTGTTGGATTATCCGCAGCATCAGGCCCTGCATGAATACATGCGGGCATTGAATGCTTACTATATCGATCATCCCGCATTTTGGGAAGAAGATTGTGATTGGTCTGGTTTTTCCTGGATCAGCTGCGACGATATCAACAACAGCGTCATCGCTTTTTATCGCACCGGCAAGAATGGTGCTGACCGGACTGTAGTCGTATGCAACTTTACGCCTGTCGTTCGTTATCAGTACCGCATCGGTATGCCTGCTGCCGGCACTTATACGGAAGTTTTCAACAGCGATGCTGAACAGTATGGCGGTTCTAATGTCCTCAACCGGGGTAATATCGATACAGATCCTATCGCTCTGCATGGACAAGAGCAATCCGTAGAACTGACATTACCGCCCATGGCGACGATTTATCTTCAGTTTCAGGGAAATACGAAGTAAGGAAAGCAGGTGTTACAATGGTTAAAATATTATTTGCAGCCTCAGAGTCCGTACCCTTTATCAAGACCGGCGGTTTAGCCGATGTGATGGGGGCATTGCCCAAGGAACTCGTATCTCAGGGCATAGACGCCCGCGTCGTCATTCCCGATTACAGCCTCATTTCCGAAGCTGATAAGGCCGACATGAAGGAAATATACAGCGGCACAGTCAATCTGGCCTGGCGCCAGCTCTATTATGGTGTCAAGGAAATCAAGCGGAATGGCGTTACGACGTATTTCATCGATAATGAATGGTATTTCAAGCGGGACAAGTTGTACGGCTTCGCCGATGATGCCGAACGGTTTGCTTATTTTTGCCGGGCCGTCCTGGCCATGCTGCCGAAAATCGGTTTCCAACCGGATATCATCCATTGCAATGATTGGCACACGGGCCTCATGGGCGTATTCTTAAAAGAAGATTTTGCTCATGACAGCTATTATAAAGACATGAAAGTTGTCTATACGATTCACAATTTAAAATATCAAGGCATTTATGATAAAGCAATCATGACCGATATCATCGGCCTGCCTCAGTCTCTCTATGACAACGGCAATCTGGAATGTGACGGCTGTGTCAATTACATGAAATCTGGTTTGGTTTATGCCGATTTCATTACGACGGTAAGCCATACCTATGCCGAGGAAATCACGTATCCATACTTTGGCGAACGACTTGACGGCTATATCCGTACCTGCCAGGACCGCATCGAAGGAATCATCAACGGGTTGGATGAAGAAGTATATAATCCCGCGACAGATCCGTATATTACGGCCCAATACGATGAAGCAAACGTATTTACGCAGAAACGAATCGACAAGGAAGCCTTGCAGAAACGGCTTGGCCTGCCGGTAGATCGGAAAATTCCTATCATTTCCCTCGTTTCCCGGCTGGTCCAGGATAAAGGGATGGATTTGCTGACCTGTATCATGGATGAACTGCTGCAAGAGGACGTCCAGGTCGTCATCGTCGGCACTGGCGATAAGGAATATGAAGATGCCTTGCGCCATTATGCTGAACAGTACCCGGCCAAGGTGTCGGCGAATATCCTGTTTGACGAAGAATTGGCCCATTGGGTCTATGCCGGCTCGGATATTTTCGTCATGCCGTCGCGGTATGAACCGTGCGGCTTGAGCCAGCTTATTGCCTTGAAATATGGGACCATACCCGTCGTACGGGAAACGGGCGGCTTGAAAGACACGGTCATTCCTTTTGTTAAGAAGACGATGAAGGGCAATGGCCTGCGTTTCTTGAATTTTAATGCCCATGAGCTCTTGTTTACGATTAAGCGCGCCTTGAGCTATTATGATGCGACTTATTTATGGGAACATCTCGTCCATAATGCCATAACGAGCCAGTATGGCTGGAGCCGTTCCGCTGCGGCGTACTTGAAGCTATATAAGAAAATATTGACAAAAAAGTAATGTTAAAGAACCAACTTCCCCTGCCCGCAACCGACCTGTACATTGCTGTACCGGTCCGGTGGGGCAGGGGATTTTAGAAAAGGAGAGCCATACGAAAATGGATTTATGGCTATATCATGATTCACGTAATTGTATGTACCGTTCCCTCTTTGGGGCCGTTCCTGCCGGGACAGCGTTGACGCTGCGCCTCGACGTGACCGGTGTCGGTGACGATGCGCTGGTCAAACTGCGCTTTTGGAAAGACGGCAACGGCGAACAAATCCTGGCTATGACGGACTGCGGCGGATATTACGATATTACTGTCACTATGCCCGATGAAGGCTGCCTGATCTGGTATTACTTCATCGTCCAGGACGGCGATTGCTGCCATTATTACGGCAACAATGCGGATCAGCTTGGCGGTGTGGGCCAAATCTATGACAGTGAACCACCGTCGTTCCAGATTACGGTGTACGATACGGACGCGGTTACGCCGGATTGGTTCAAGCACGCCGTCGTCTATCAAATTTATCCTGACAGATTTTTTAGAGCCCCTTCGCCAACCGTGGATTTACAGGGCAAGCAAGGTGCTGTCATCCATAGCTGTTGGGATGATTTGCCCTGCTACTGCAAGGACCCGGCAACGGGTGACGTCGTCCAGTATGATTTTTTTGGCGGCAACCTGGCTGGGATTAGGGAAAAGCTGGCTTATCTAAAAGACTTGGGTATCACGGCAATCTATTTGAATCCCATTTTTAAAAGCCGCAGCAATCACCGTTATGATACGGGCGATTATCACAGCATAGACCCGTTCCTTGGCAATAATGAGGAATTTGCCAGCTTGTGTGCCTGTGCCCGGCAGGAAGGTATCCGCATCCTCCTCGACGGCGTATTCAGCCATACAGGCGAGGACAGCCTCTATTTCAACAAATTCGGCACGTACCAATCTGTCGGTGCCTACCAGTCGCAGGACTCGCCTTATTATGAGTGGTACCGCTTCGAAGAGTATCCTGATGAATACGATTCCTGGTGGGGAGTGAAAGCCCTGCCCAATGTTGAAGAAACGACGCCGTCATACATGGATTTCATCATTAATAATAAAGACAGCGTATTGAAATACTGGCTGGGCCAGGGTATCAGCGGCTGGCGACTCGATGTCGTCGATGAGCTGCCGCCGGCATTTCTCCGCCAGTTCTATAAAGTCCTGAAACAAGAGGACAGCGATGCCATCCTCATCGGTGAAGTCTGGGAAGACGCATCGAATAAAGTGAGCTACAGTCAACCTCGGGAATATCTCTGCGGCCATAATATGGACAGTGCCATGAACTATATGCTGCGGACCATCATGGTCGATTTCATCATGGGGCGTAAGGATGGCAGCCGTACGGGCTGTAAGCTCTTGCAGCAAATGGAAAATTATCCTCTGGAAAATCTCTATGCCATGCTAAATCTGGTGGGCAGCCACGACGTGGAACGGATTTGGACCGTTTTGTCGACCGATAAGTCCCTGACTGCAGCGGCGAGAGAATCAGCAGCACTGGGCCGGCTCATGTTGCTGACGACCTGGCAGATGACCATGCCTGGCGCACCTTGTGTCTATTATGGTGATGAAGCCGGACTCACAGGCGGTAAAGATCCGGATAATCGCCGGACGTATCCCTGGGGGGCGGAAAATAAAAAGCTTCAGGCCCATTATCGACAGATGATCCATATGCGCCGAACTACGATGGCGCTCCAGACGGGGCGGTTTATATTGTTGCATGCAGATGGTGACGTCCTGGCTTATGCCCGCGTCATCGAAGGCGGTCGCGATGTATTCGGTAAGTCTGCTGCTGATGGTCTGTACATAATCATCCTGAATCGCAGCGTCACAGATACCCGGATCATTACGATTGTTACGGATGGGCTGGCTTATGGCAATCTGGTTGATATCATGCATCCGGATAGTCCGGCGCTGCAGACTGTCAACGGTGCGTTTACTGCTACTGTACCAGCTTTAGGTGTCATGATGCTGCAGGGACAGGCGGCGGACCGGCCTAAACGGGCAGGTGTCCTCCTGCATCCTACGTCGCTGCCATCGAAATACGGCATGGGCGACTTGGGTGAACAGGCGTATCATTTTATCGATTTTCTCGTAGCGGCAGGCCAGTCAGTCTGGCAGATCCTGCCGTTGTCACCGACGGGCCTGGGTGACTCGCCGTATCAATCGCCATCGGCTTTTGCCGGCAATCCAAACCTCATATCGTTGGAAAAACTTTTGGAATGGGGCTGGCTCAAGCGGGAAGTCTTGCGCCGTCATCGGCAGCTTCACAGTAGTGATGTACCTTATACGGATGTATGGCAGTGGAAACGGGAATGCCTGTGGGAAATGGCGACCGATCCGGAATTTGTCATTACCTGGAAGCCCTATGAACAATTTTGTGCAAGCCAGTCTTATTGGCTGCAGGATTATGCCCTCTATTCGGCTATAAAGGAATTCTTCCATGATCGTCCTTGGAACGAATGGCCTGAAGATATACGGGAACGGCAGCCAGAAGCGTTGGAATATTATCGCCGGGAATTATCGGCAACGGTTTTCTTTTATTCATTTTTGCAGTATATCTTTTACAAGCAATGGGGAGACCTCAAAACATATGCCGGCGACCACCATATTTCCATCTTGGGTGACGTGCCGATTTTTGTTGCTTACGACAGTGCCGATTGCTGGGCTCATCAGGAATTATTCGACTTGGATGAATTCGGTCAGCCTAAATCTGTCTCCGGCGTACCGCCAGATTATTTCTGTCAGGATGGCCAGCTTTGGGGTAATCCCTTGTATCGCTGGGACGTCTTGGCACAAGAAGGTTACGAATGGTGGCTGGAACGGTTTAAAACCGTAAGTACTCTCGTCGATGAAGTCCGCATCGATCATTTCCGCGGCTTTGAATCATTCTGGGCCGTCCCCTATGGTGCTGCTACAGCTAGGGAAGGGACGTGGGAACCCGGTCCGGGTGACGATTTCTTTGATGTTCTGCACAAAGAGCTGCCCGATTTACGACTCGTCGCAGAAGATTTGGGCATCATTACCGATGCCGTATGCCGCCTCAAGGAGCAGCATCACTTGCCGGGTATGAAGGTCCTCCATTTCCATACAAAAATACGTCAGGACGGTCGCTGTGACATGGATACAGAGCCTCATTGTCTGGCCTATACTGGTACGCATGATAACAACACGACTCTTGGCTGGTATGAAGATGAACTCAGCGATGTCCAGAGACGGCAAATCAGGACTATGGCCGGCGTCGACAGCCATGCGTCTCATGAGGAAATTGTTAAAGCTTTGATTGCATATCTCTACAGCCGTCGGGCTGAAACGGTCATCGTACCCATGCAGGACCTGCTCTGCCTGCCCGGATCATGCCGCATGAACCGTCCAGGAACCGTGAAAGGCAACTGGCATTGGCAAATGCTCCCCGGTGCGATGCAGTTTAAATTAGCCCGTTGGCTGTCCAGGCTGTGTGTGGAATATAAACGGTAGAGCCTGGAAGTCCAGAAAACGCGATATACCGGGCACCTGCTTCTTCAGCGCCATATTTTGGTCCGCTTGAGTACACGAGTACGCGGCGCAAACCAAAATATGGCGCTTCATCGCATCTGCTGCGGTCTATCGCGTTTTCTGTCCGGTCGGCAGGATGAGGTTGGCACGATTGAAAGCCCAAGGTTGTAAAGCCTCCCTTATCAGGGACGGTTTCAAGATACAGGGGATTTGTCTTGCTATACCATAAAGCCGTTTCCAGAACTTAGTCTGGAAACGGCTTTGTTTATTTTATATGGTATTCCTATTTCTTTGCTCTATAGCTTTTTTCATGCGCCGACAGGCTTCGACGATTTCTTCCATGCTGCAGGCGAAGGACATGCGCAGATAACCTTCACCGTTTTGGCCAAATACAGATCCCGGTACGAGAGCGACATGGGCCTGATTCAGGAAGAAGTCGGCGGCTTTTACGGAGTTCATTCCCAGACCGGTGATATTTAGGAAAATGTAAAACGCACCTTTTGGGTTGGGGCAGGAGAGGCCGTCCATGGCATTGAGCATTTGGACGAGGTAGTCCTTGCGTTGTTGATAGGCCGTGACCATCCGCTGGACTTCATCGTGTTCTTCTGTCAAAGCGGTTATGCCGGCATCCTGGATAAACGAGGCCGCGCAGGTATTCATATGGCCGTGGAGGCTGTATATGTAGGGCATGAATTCTGCTGGTCCGGCGATATAGCCGAGACGCCAGCCTGTCATGGCATAGGTTTTGGAATAGCCGTTCAGGACGAAGGTCCGTTCCTTCATGCCGGGAAATGTGGCGATACTATAATGGACGGCACCGTCGTACAGTATCCGTTCATAAATTTCATCGGTTATGACCAACAAATCATGTTGGATGGCAATCTTTGCGATTCCCTCTAAGGATCGATAGGTCAAGACGCTGCCTACAGGATTGCTGGGTGACAGGAGTACGAGCACCTTGGTCCGTGCCGTAATCTTTCGTTCGATTTCATCCAGGTCCGGCTGAAAATCATTTTTTTCTAAAAGTGCATATGATACGGTGCGAGCGCCCATCATGACCGGCAGCGATCGGTAGGGCGGGTAGACCGGGTCGGGCAGCAGCACTTCATCACCTTCATCGAGCAGTGCTGTAAACATGGCGAATATCGCCGCCGATACGCCGATAGTTGTGACTATTTCATCGGCCGTATAGGACAGGCTGTTTTCCCGTTGCAGCTTGTCGGCAATGGCTTGGCGTAATTCCTGTTTGCCTGCAGATGCCGTGTAGTACACATGACCATCCTGTATCCCCCTGATACAGCCGGCCTTGATATACTCTGGTGTATCGAAATCAGGCATGCCCATTTCCATATGGATGATGGAATGCCCCTGTGCTTCCAAGTCAGCGGCAGCAAACGAAACCTTGCGTATTCCCGATGGGGGAAACGCACTCATCCGCTTTGATAACTTGTCAATTAACATAATACCCCCTTCTTTCTGTCAATGTTTTCATGACCTTGGAAATCCGACGCCCCCTCGACGCAAACTTGTCATGATGACTGGTTTATGGATATCCAAGTTCTGTCTATTATACGCCTAATTCCAATTTGTGGCTACATTTACATTGGTGTAAATTATATTGGTCAAAAAGTCAAAAAAGTCGTCGATTAGATGGTCATTTCAATTGACAGTTTACGTACTCTCGTATATAATACTATTACGGTATATTTTACCAAATGGTTATTTTATCAACAAGAAGGGGATACATATGAATAGTGTCAAAACTGTTTTTTTAATGACTTTGCTGGCAGTAATCATGATGGCCTTGGGAAGCGTTTTTGGCGGACGACAGGGTGTCATCATTATGCTGATCCTTTCTCTGGGGATGAATTTCTTTGCTTACTGGTTCAGTGACAGTATCGTGCTGAAAATGTACAATGCCCAGGAAGCCGACCCCTCATCCCGTCTATATGGCATCGTAGCTGATTTGGCTCAGCGGGCCGATTTGCCTATGCCTAAAGTCTATGTCCTGCCGACACAGGTACCGAATGCCTTTGCTACGGGCCGGAATCCATCTCATTCTGCCGTAGCGGCCACAGCGGGTATCTTGGAAATGCTCGATGACGAAGAAATCCGCGGCGTATTGGCTCATGAAATGTCCCATATCATGCATCGTGATATTTTGATCAGTACTATTGTGGCTTGTTTTGCCAGTGTTATTTCCATGATAGCCAACATGGCTCAATGGGCAGCTATATTTGGCCGCGGCGGTGACGACGATGAAGGCCAGAATCCGTTGGTACTCATTGCGACGATGATCATTGCTCCTATTGCGGCAGCTATCATTCAGATGGCCATTTCCCGGGCTCGGGAATACATGGCTGACGATGAAGGCGGACGCATGATCGACGACCCATTGGCTTTGGCCAGGGCTTTGGCTAAAATTGATAATTACGCTCATTATCGGGTCATGGATGGAGCGACGAACTCTACGGCGCACATGTTCATCATCAACCCTTTGAGCGGCTTGTCCGGCGGACTGCAGACCTTGTTCAGCACTCATCCGTCTACGGAATCGCGAATCCAGAAACTGCAAGAACTGGATCGTAAATTACATGGAAGATAATATAGATAGAATTTAGAATGTAATAGAACGCGTGAGACTAGTGATTTATAACAGCACTGGTCTCACGCATTTTTTGTTTCATGTTACTGGTTGTTCTCGTCATATTTGCACAAATACAATATTGTTTAAAATAATTACACATGATATAATTTATATAAATAAAACTATCAGCTTAATTTATTTTTGATATAAATAACGGATTATTGAGCAGGTGAGAATATGATGAAATCTTTATATTCCTGGCTTGTACTGCTTTTCTTTTTTTTGTTGGCAGTATTCATGCCCACAAATTTTATGGCAGAAGACACTCTTCCCATTTCGGCCAGACAAACCATACGAGTCGGGTTCTTTCGCTTCGATGGCTATCACCAAATGGATAACAGGGAGCTGCGCAGCGGTTATGGCTACGAATTGCTGCAGATGATGGCCCGTTACAATAATTGGCGCTACGAGTACAAAGGCTACGATAATGATTGGGAAGATATGCTGGAAATGCTGGAACGAGGAGATATTGATTTAGTTACGTCGGCCCAGAAGACTCCGGACCGGCTCCAACGATTCCTTTTTTCTGATCGGCCCATCGGTACGAGTTCGACTATATTGACCGTGCGCTCAGGCAGTACGCGCATTGCCAGCGGCGATTATCGGACCTACAACGGTATCCGCGTCGGCATGCTCAAGGAGAGCAGCCGTAATGAGAGTTTTTCTCGGTTTTCTGCAGAGAAGGGGTTTACGTATATCCCTGTCTTTTTTGAAAGTGTCAGTGATATGGAAGGAGCCTTGCAGGCTGGTATCGAAATTGACGCCATCGTGACTAGTAATCTGCGCCGCATCCACAATGAATGGATATTGGAACAATTTGATCCCTCACCATTTTATGTCATGACTCGTAAAGACGATACGCAGTTGATGAAGGAAATTAATTTAGCCTTGTCGCAGATGGATTTGGCTGCCCCAGCGTGGCGGACTGAATTGATGAATAAGTTCTATGTCGGCGATAATGGCATATTCGTTCCCATGACGGCAGAAGAACGAGTCTACCTTGAGTATATAAAAAATCATGCCGTCATATTTACGGCGATCGTGCGTCCTGATAACGCGCCCTATTCCTATTTTGAAAATGGGGAAGCCAAGGGAATCATACCGGAAATATTTGCCGAGATTACTCGTCGTACTGGTATCCAATACCGGGTTATTGAGACGGCCAATTTTGAAGAATACAGCCAGGCCATCATTTCCGGTCAGGCCGATATTGTCATGGACGCGTACTATAATTATCAATGGGCTTTTATGCGGAATGTGCAGCTGACGGATCCCTTTCTGACGTCGACAATTACTCAGGTCACGCCTAGAAATTTAAATCATGCGCCACGTAAGATTTCCATATTACGATGCCTGAAAATGATGAATAGTATCGATACATTGGCGGGAGATGATGTCACGTTGGTTCCATTCGACTCATCGGATCAATGTGTCCAGGCTGTCATGGAAGGTAACTGTGACGCAGCCTATTTATACACGTACGTCGCCCAGAAAGTCCTTCATGACGACACTCGCAACCGCTTGCAGATGACCGTACTGCCTAAGTTCCAGGTGCAGTTCGATTTGGCTGTGGCCAATAACAGCGATTACCGCCTTTTGTCCTTGTTGAATAAGAGCGTTACCAGCATGTCTCAGTCTTTTATCCAGGAGATCGTCCTGCAGCACACGGCATTGGGAAAACGGCCTTTTTATATTATTGGCTATTTATATGAAAATCCTATTGAAGCTATATTTGTCGTCATTTTACTAGCTATTTTGGTTACGGCAACCATCGTATCATTGCATCATGCCCGGGCCGAACGGACTAATAGTCAACGTGAAGTATTGCGTCGCCAGATCATGAGCGATGCCTTGGAGACGGCGCGTCATGCTAGCGAAGCCAAAGGGAATTTCTTGTCCCGCATCAGCCATGAAATCCGCACGCCTTTGAATGCGATCATTGGCTACATCACTATGGCCAAAACCCATTCGGGTGACGAGGTGAAGCAGGATTATTGTCTGGATCAGGCAGAGAAAGCTTCCCATCATCTGCTGCGCATCATCAATGATGTCCTCGATATATCTTCCATTGAAAGCGGCCGCATGAAAATCGCCCATGAAGAATTTAATTTGAGAATTGAAATCGATTCTGTAGCGGCGATGTTTGAACATCAGGTCATGGAGGCCGGCTTGGATTTCCAAGTCGGCGGTAGGGACGCTGCCGATGTCAATGTCATAGGGGATGCCTTGCGTGTACGGCAGGTCCTGGTCAATCTGATTTCCAATGCCGTCAAATTTACGCCTCAAGGTGGTAAAGTCAGTTTGAGCGTAGAACGAGTCAAAAATATGGATACGGAAGTAGTATTCAATTTTAAAGTCCATGATACCGGCATCGGTATGAGCAAGGATTATCTGAAAAGGATATTCCAGCCCTTTGAACAGGCTGATTCTCATATAGCGCAGACCTATGGCGGTACTGGACTGGGACTTTCCATTAGCAAAAATCTGGTCACGATGATGCGTGGTTCCATCGATGTACAGAGCCAGCCCGGCAAAGGGACATGCTTTACAGTCATACTGCCGTTTGCCTATGCTAATGCGCCGTCAGCACAGACGGCAGCGACAGCGGTGGCTGGAACACACCAGAATTTGTCAGGCATGCGTATCCTCGTTGCTGAAGATAACGCTATGAACAGCGAAATACTCGTAGAAATCCTGAATACAGCAGGAATACAGGTAGACACGGCATACGATGGTCAGGAAGCAGTCCGCCAATTTGAACAGTCTGTGCCCGGTCAGTATCAGTGTATCCTCATGGATATGCAGATGCCAGTTATGAACGGTGTCGAGGCGACAAAAGCTATCCGCGCCCTGCCTGATGGCAAAGGCAAGACCATACCCATCATTGCTGTGACGGCCGATGCTTTTGCCGAAGATATGGCCCAGGCCTTAGCTAGCGGCATGAATGATTATCTGACAAAACCCGTCGATTTCCCGAAGCTGCTCCATCTCCTGCGTAAGTATATTTGAGGCCCTTGTATCCGCCGTGGAGAGAAAAATTTTAAATTTGTCCTTGCATTTTTTTCATGATTGTGGTAGAGTATCAATCAACACACAGGAATTCATAATTTCAAATGCGTTGAAAAGAACTAGTAGCGTCCGGAAAACTTACAGAGAGCTGTTGGCTGGTGTAAAACAGTAGTGGAACGGAAGTGAACTCATCTTGAAGCAGCTCGCTGAACAGAGTAGGTGGAGCCGGGGCCTGGCCGTTAACAAACAGGAGGGTATCGATGTCACAGTCCGTACCTGATGAGGGCATGCATTTTACGCATGAATTAGAGTGGTACCGCGAATATAGTCTTTCGTCTCTTTCAAAGAGATGAAAGACTTTTTTTTATGGATTTTTGTGGTAGAAAAGGGGATGGATAAAATGATGAACGTACAAAAGTATCAAAAAGGGTATTACATGCCGCCTGTTGTAGACATGAGCTGGACTAAAAAAGAATACGCCGACCATGCGCCGATTTGGTGCAGTGTGGATTTGCGTGACGGTAATCAATCTCTGATCATCCCTATGAGCCTGGAAGATAAAATCGAATTCTACAAAATGTTGGTCAAGATGGGGTTCAAGGAAATCGAAGTCGGCTTTCCCGCCGCGTCAGAAACGGAATATGCATTTCTGCGGACATTGGTCGAAAAGGATTTGATTCCTGATGATGTGACCGTACAAGTACTGACTCAGGCACGGGAACATATCATCCGCAAGACGTTTGAAGCACTGCAGGGCGTGCGCCATGCCATAGTCCACGTGTACAACTCCACGTCCTATGCTCAGCGCCAGCAAGTGTTCCGTAAATCGAAAGAAGAAATCAAACAGATAGCCGTCGATGGCGCCCGTCTGTTGCAGCAGCTCACGGAAGAAGCTGGTGCTGATTACCGCTTTGAATATTCTCCTGAAAGCTTTACGGGAACGGAACCGGAATTTGCTTTGGATGTGTGCAATGCCGTTCTCGATGTATGGAAACCTCAGGCAGACCGGAAAGCCATCATCAATCTGCCATCGACGGTGCAGATGTCCATGCCGCATGTCTATGCGTCACAGATTGCCTATGTATCCCAGAGGCTGCATTACCGAGACAATGTCATCTTGTCCCTGCATCCGCATAACGACCGCGGCTGCGGCGTCGCTGATGCTGAAATGGGAATCCTGGCCGGTGCAGACCGCATCGAAGGGACGCTGTTCGGTAATGGCGAACGGACAGGTAACGCCGATATCGTTACCATTGCCATGAATATGTTTGCTTTAGGTGTCGATCCCAATCTTGATTTTTCCCATATGCCGGCCGTCATCGATTTATATGAACGAGTCACGCGTATGAATGTCCATCCGCGGCAGCCCTATGCGGGCAAGCTCGTCTTCGCCGCTTTCTCTGGTTCTCATCAGGATGCCATCGCCAAGGGAATGAAGTTCCGGGACGAACAAGAGCAGGACAAATGGACTGTACCGTATCTGCTTATCGATCCCCAGGATGTAGGCCGCCAGTATGAAGCAGATGTCATCCGCATCAACAGCCAGTCCGGTCAGGGCGGCGTGGCCTACGTGATGGAACAAAATTATGGAGTCTGCATGCCTAAGGATATGCGCGAGAATTTTGGTTACTTCGTCAAATCGATTTCGGATCACCGTCATCAGGAACTCAAGCCTGATGAAATATACGAGCTGTTCATGGACAAATACGTCAATGTCGACCAGCCGCTACGGGTCACCGATTTCAATTTGCGAAAAAAAGGCGGTACCTGGCAGGGACAGGTTTTCCTGACCGTATATGGACAAAAGCAGGTTCTTACAGCCCGCGGTAATGGTCAGCTCGACGCTGTGAGCAATGCCATTTGTCAGGCCTATGATATCCATTTGACCAAGCTCGTCTATAATGAACACGATTTGGATAAAGAATCCAATTCCCGAGGCATAGCTTACTTTGGTCTGACTGGCTCCGATGGTCGGACATCATGGGGGGCCGGCATGGATACGGATATCATTACGGCTTCGGTATATGCCTTCGTCAGTGCCATCAACCGCATGAGCGATATCGAACATAAAATCAAATCAGCGCCGGCAGCACGGCCATATATGAACTCCCGCTCGAACGTGGCGGCGCAGCAGTAGAATTCAAAGTTTTTACATAATTGGAGGGAATCACAACATGGGAATGACAATGACAGAAAAAATCCTGGCCCGGCATGCCGGTCTGACAACGGTTACGCCAGGTCAATTAATCAATTGCAAGCTCGATATGGTTTTGGCTAATGATATTACGGCGCCGCCGTCCATTGCCGAATTTGAAAAAATCGGCCGACCCGTCTTCGATAATACGAAAATCGCACTTGTGCCGGATCACTTTACGCCGAATAAAGACATCAAATCAGCGGAACTGGCAAAAATTGTCAGGGATTTTGCCAAGAAGCATCACATCGTCCATTATTTCGAAGTAGGGCGCGTAGGTATCGAACACGTCCTGCTGCCGGAACAGGGTATCGTGGCACCGGGCATGGTGACCATCGGTGCTGATTCGCACACCTGTACATATGGGGCCCTCGGCGGCTTTGCTACTGGTGTTGGATCGACGGACCTGGGCGTTGCCATGGCCACGGGGGAAGCGTGGTTCAAGGTACCGGAAACGATTGAAGTGCATCTGACTGGGACAAAACCGGCTGACATAACCGGCAAAGATGTCATGTTGACCTTGATTGGCATGATCGGCGTCGATGGAGCTTTGTATCAATCCTTGGAATTTACCGGTGATGGTATCGCTTCTTTGTCCATGGCTGACCGTTTCACCATTTCCAACATGGCCATCGAAGCCGGCGGCAAGAACGGCATTTTCCCGGTGGATGATACGACGTTGGCTTACATCAAAGACCGCGTTGATTATCCCTACATAGTAGAGAAAGCAGATACGGATGCTCATTATTGCCGGACCGTAAACATCGATTTGACGGCATTGCAGCCCGTCGTGGCATTTCCCCATTTACCGGGTAATACGAAAGTCATCGGCACATTTGCTCCCATCACCATCGACCAAGTCGTCATCGGTTCCTGTACGAACGGCCGTATTGAGGACATGGCCATAGCGGCGGCCATATTTGAAGGCCATGAAGTACATCCCGATGTACGCTGTATCGTCATTCCTGGCAGCCGTCAGGTGTATATGGAAGCCATGCGGCGCGGCTACATCGAAACATTCATCAAAGCCGGTGCTGCTGTGTCGACGCCGACGTGCGGCCCTTGCCTGGGCGGCTACATGGGTATTCTGGCAGCGGGAGAACGGTGTGTTTCTACGACGAACCGCAATTTCCGAGGTCGCATGGGCCACGTAGACAGCGAAGTGTATCTGGCCGGCCCGCAGGTCGCGGCAGCCAGTGCTATATTGGGACGCATTGCCACGCCGAAGGAGGTAGAATAATATGTCTATAAAAGGAAAAGTATGGCGCTATGGCGATAATGTCGATACGGATGTCATTATCCCGGCGCGTTATCTGAATACGTTTGACCCGAAAGAATTGGCTGTACACTGTATGGCTGATATCGATACGACTTTTGCCACAAATGTACAAAAAGGTGATATCATGGTAGCAGGTAAAAATTTTGGCTGTGGCTCATCGCGGGAACATGCTCCCGTTGCCATCAAGGCTTCTGGCATCCCCGTCATCATCGCTGCGAGCTTTGCCCGTATATTCTACCGCAACAGTATCAATGTCGGCCTGCCGCTACTGGAAATCGGCAGCGACGTAGAAAAGATACATGCCGGTGATACACTGAACATCGATTTGAGCAGCGGTACGATTCGCGATGAAACGACCGGAGATGTATTCCAGGCACCGCCTCTGCCGGGATTCATCCAAGATATAGCTCGTGCAGGCGGGCTGATTGCTTACGTAAAGGAGAAGAAATAATGACCCACCATATTCTTGTTATCCCCGGTGACGGCATCGGGGAAGAAATCACAAATGCCGCCGTGTGCGTACTGAAAAAAATCGATATGAAATACCAGATGTCTTTTACATTTGAATATAAAGATGCCGGCGGAACGGCTTATGACAAATACGGCGTACCCTTGCCGGAAGACACCGTCGCAGCGGCCAAGCAAGCCGATGCAGTCCTGTTTGGTGCCGTCGGCGGTGATAAATGGGACAATCTCGACCCGAAACTGCGGCCGGAACGAGCACTTTTAGGAATCCGTAAGGAATTGGGACTGTTTGCCAATCTGCGCCCCGTCAAGGTGCCGTCCATGCTGGCCGAATATTCGCCGTTGAAGCCGGATATCGTCACGGGTACGGACATCCTCATCGTACGTGAACTCATTGGCGGCATTTATTTTGGCGACCGCTGTGAATCGGAACAATACCATGGTGTAGAACGGGCCTGGGATCTGGAAAACTACAGCGTTCCCGAAGTCGTGCGCATTGCTAAATTCGCCTTCGAGGCAGCCCGCCGGCGCCGCGGCAAGGTCACATCCGTCGATAAAGCCAACGTCTTAGCCACATCGCGTCTGTGGCGGCGCACAGTGAACTCTGTAGCCCAGGATTACAGCGACGTGGAACTCAATCATTTCTATGTAGACAACTGTGCCATGCAGCTGGCCCTGCATCCCAAGCAATTCGATGTCCTCGTCACGGGCAACCTGTTCGGCGACATCCTGTCGGACGAAGCGGCCGTCCTGGGCGGTTCCATCGGCATGATGCCGTCAGCCAGTATCGGCGAACTGACGAGCTTCTATGAACCCATCCACGGCTCGGCACCGGACATTGCCGGACAAGGCATTGCCAACCCCTTGGCGACGATTCTCTCGGCGGCCATGCTCCTGCGCTATTCCTTCCAGGCCGATGCAGCCGCCGACACTATCGAAAATGCCGTAGAAGCAGCCCTGAAAGACGGCTGGCGGACACCGGACCTTTACAGAGAAGGCTTCCGCAAGGCTGATACCGAAAAAATGACGGAAGCCGTATTGCAGCATATCCAATAAATAAAACGTGCCAAAATGGGGGCTGCCCCCGTTTTGGCACACGCGAAGCACAAGTTCCCCACTTTCATCCCACAAATCATCATATTTCAGCTATATTGGACGATAAATTGTCCAATATAGCTGATTTTGTTTTCCACACACCCACTAATGCAAAATGTGCCATTTCGGGGGCAGCCCCCATTATGGCACGCATGGCATAGAATGAACAAGATTTGCCGGAATTATTGTAAATAATATGATTTTTGACCTAGATAATAGTATGCCCGTCATAAATCGCATCGAGTGACAGGCTGTCAATGAAATTATCTTGTTAATTCATTGGAATATCAGTACAATATAAGGAAGAAACAATGGATTGTGTGCCATTTGGGGGGCAGCCCCCATTTTGGCACATTTCAGGCACTGCCAGAGAGGAGCTGCGACATGACGGCTACAGAATTGAAACAGATGTTTGACACTATTTTGGAGGATGCTAGCGCAGATGTGGGATATAAAGAAGAAATACGCTGGATCACACAGGAAGATTTAGAGAATGATGAAGTTGATTTGTGGGGAATTGCCGATGATTTCTTTGAATTATATCCCGATGAAGTGCTGCCTGTAAGTGTTGCAAAGTATATGGAACGGCTGTATCTGCAGTTGATTGATACGGGATATGCCCCGGCCATGACTAATTTGGGTGCGTTGTACTATACGGGCCGGATTGGCGTGCAGGATTTTCAGAAGGCCATTCATTACTATACTATGGCGGCCAATCTCGGCGATGCCCAAGCTACGGAAAATCTCGGATATTGTTACTATTATGGCCGTTCGGTGGACGTGGATTATGAAAAATCGTTCCACTACTTCGTCAAGGGCGCACTCTTGGGACGATTGAATTCTCTCTATAAAATGGGGGACATGTATGCCAAAGGACAATTCGTGGAACAGGACGAACGGGAAGCCTATGGCATTTATAAACACTGCTACGATGAAATGAAAAAGAATCCCGAGAGTAATGGGGAAGACGTACCGCGTATCATCGGTGCCGATATTTGCAAACGCATGGGTGATGCCTGTTTTATGGGCATGGGCACGGATATCGACTTGGACCGGGCTTTACAATTTTATCAGGAAGCCGAAGTTTATTTTTATCAAAAACTCCGTGATGGCAATTACTTTGCCCGTAAAGGCCTGCAAGAAGCTGTAAGCCGCCAATCTGAAGTCCGGAAGAAAATAGCGGCCACACTGCCGGATTTTGAATGGACAAAGCCATAATAGTATATACATATTACAATATATGATTTTCGCATATGGCATTGATGGGGTAGTTTCATGCTTGAATATGCATAATTGTAATGCTAATTTAATCTACCATTTTTGCTGAAAAATAGTGGAAAAATCTTCTCATCTGTATTAGTATAATATAAGTAAAACGATTAATATTGTGAAATTTGTAATTTATATTGTCAACATAGAAGAAGGAGAGCAAAAGTGGCTGAATTTACCAGTAGATTTAAAGAAATTACTCGTCGCGTACCTATTGATGAACACAACGTCTCCGTCAAATTTGATGAAAGTAAGTGCAAAAATTGTACATTGTGTCGACGCCAATGTGAAGGCACGATGTCAGTCATGGATTACTATTATCTGCCCAGCACGGGTGATATGCCTATATGTGTCCATTGCGGCCAATGTTCCTCGGCGTGTCCTTTTGGTGCCATTACAGAGGTATCGGAAATCGAACAGGTCAAAGCGGCCATTCGGGACAAGGATACAGTTGTCATGTTTCAGACGGCTCCGGCTGTGCGCGTTGGCTTGGGTGAGGAATTTGGTTTGGAATTCGGTTCTTTTGTCGAAGGCAAAATGGTAGCGGCCTTGCGTTCTCTCGGTGCTGATTACGTATTTGACACAAATTTTGGTGCCGATCTTACCATTATGGAAGAAGCGACAGAATTACTGCACCGCCTACAAAGTGAGGAAGCACCGGTGCCGCAGTTTACGAGCTGTTGTCCTGCCTGGGTGGAATTTGCGGAAATATATTTCCCAGAATTACTGCCGAATTTATCGACAACTAAAAGTCCCATTAGCATACTCAGTGCCATGGAAAAGACGTATTTTGCCAAAAAAGCCGGTATTGACCCGAAGAAAATCGTCAATGTATGCATTACGCCTTGTACGGCTAAAAAGGCAGAAATCCGCCGGCCAGAATTGCAGGCTGCTGCTGACTACTGGGAAATGGACGGCCTGCGCGATACGGACTATTGCTTGACGACGCGGGAACTGGCTCGCTGGATCCGCGAAGAAGGCATCGATTTCGACAGCCTGGCCGATGCCAGCTTTGACCATGTCTTTGGTGAAGCCTCCGGTGCTGGTGTCATCTTTGGCAACAGCGGCGGCGTCATGGAAGCGGCATTGCGCACGGCCTATTATTTCTTTACCGGTAGGGAAGCGCCAGCGGTATTCCTGCCGTTTGAGCCGATTCGCGGCATGGAAGGCGTCAAGAAAGCGTCCGTCGCCTTTGGACATTTCGTCATCCACGTGGCAGCGGTCAGCGGTCTGGCCAATGCCCGTAAATTCATCGACGAATTGATCAAGGAAAATAAACTCGACGAGTATTCATTCATAGAAGTCATGGCTTGCCCCGGTGGCTGCATCGGCGGCGGCGGCCAGCCCCTGACCAAGATGCCAAAAGCCAAAGAAGCCAAACAGGCCCGCATTACCTCCCTGTACAAGAGGGAAACAGAATGCAAGGTCCGCTCGAGTTGGCAAAATGAAGAAATACAAGCATTGTACAAGGAATTTCTGGGTAAACCTTTAGGGGAAATGTCCGAAATGATGCTCCATACATACTTCCTGAGTAAACACGACTTGCTCGGCAAGCTCGACCACATTACCCCGGAAACAAACCCTTCGTCTACACGATTCAAACCACACTTTGTGCTTAAAGTGTAGAGTAGAACGTGGAAATACAAATATCAGGTTTGAACCTGGATATATAGAAAAAATTCGATACTGGCACAATCTGCTTCGTCAAGGCCCAATTTTGTCCCGCTTGAGTACAATACACAGTACGCGGCGCAAACCAAAATTGGGTCTTTTCTCGTTTCCGTACCAGATTTAGACTGTTTCTGGATTCCAAGGTACTATATATCCTTTTGTGACGGTTGGGACACACTGCTGTTACGAAAAATCAACTTTAACTTTACAAAATAAAAAGATTGAGGTATAATAGCTTCAAGGTGCTAGTACGGATTACGGACAATACAATAATTAGATTGTATTAATCAAGTACAATCGTAGGTAGCACTATGTAAGAGCAAATAAAATACAAAGCAGCGGCAGTAATAGAGAGGAAACAAGGAAAACTCGCCTGTGAAACCCCTGTTGAGTGTTTTTAGTAGCTCGACCGTAACGAGTAATACAAATACAAATTTGAAAAGGGGTTTTACATTATGAAGAAAAAGATCATCGCTTCCTTATTAGCAACCATGGCAGTAGGCGCAACTTGTGCATTCGCAGCTAATCCTTTTGCAGACGTACCTGCAGATCATTGGGCATACAAATCCGTAGCTCAGTTGGCACAGGCTGGCATCGTACAGGGTTATGACGGAACCAACTACATTGGCGACCGCACCATGACTCGTTATGAAATGGCTGAAATCGTAGCAAAAGCTATGGCTCATCAGGACAAAGCTGACGCTGAACAGCGCGCTATGATCAACAAATTGGCTGACGAATTCTCCGATGAACTGAACAACCTCGGCGTTCGCGTATCCAACCTCGAAAAGAAAGTCGGCAACATCAAAACTACTGGCGACTTCCGTCTCCGTTATCGTCATCAGAAAGACGCTTATAGCGGCAATACTGCAAAACGTGATAACCAGTTCCAGTATCGTGCTCGCGTACGCTTCAATGCTACGGTTAACGACAGCACGAACGTAGTTTATGGTATCAGCGCTAACAACCAGAGCTTTGATAACGAAAGCGGCGCATCCTATGACAACGGTTCTCACCTCTATACTGATCTCGCTTATGTAAGCAAGAACTTCGGCAGCAACTTCAACGTAATGGTTGGCCGGTATACTTACATCATGGGCGGCGGTTTTGGTAACCAGTACGGTGACGCTTTTGACGGCATCCAGGCTAAATACACGAACAGCAACTGGGCTTTGACCGGCGGCTATGGCGAATTCAAAGAAGAAGCTGCAGCTGGTACGTTAGTTGGTGCTAAGACGGGTTATGTACAGTTGGATGGCACGTTCAACACAGTAGGCGCTGGCGTTTACTACAATACCTTCAGCGACAATATTGCTAAAGATAACAACCTCGACAGCTTGTGGGGCGGCTATCTGAAATTCAAACTCGGCAACGATTGGAGCTTGATGGGCAACTATGAAAAATTGAAGAAAGATCAAGCTACCTCCGCTGATGATGATGCAGCAATGTGGGAAGCTCAGTTGAAATATGGTAATGCTTCCTTCGCTAAACAGGGTTCATGGGATGCTTATCTCGAATATGTAAATGCTGATGCTAACTATCTCTATGGCTCCACGAACAACTGGAGAAATAGAAACCTCTTGAACAACGTTAAATCTTGGGGCTTAGGTATTGATTACACTGTCAACAAGAACGTTATGTTCTCCGTAATGCAGTCCTTCTCCTCCAGCCTGAAAGACAATAACGCTGAAAAGACTCTTAAAGATCCGAACGAAGAAACACGGGCACAGTTCGTATTCGTATTCTAAGATTAACCGCTATACAGAAACCACTCTACGGAGTGGTTTCTTTTTTTATGAAAATTTGGACTACATACATTCCTATTACTCCTGCTCACAATTGTGTACAAACCAATGCGATTGAGTTATAATCGTGTCAAGGTTTTGGTATGACTTCAAGTACAACAGTCGTAGGCAAAGCCGATAGAGAGTAAACAAAATACAAAGCAGCGGCAGTAATAGAGAGGAAACAAGGAAAACTCGCCTGTGAACCCCCTGTTGAGTGTTTTTAGTAGCTCGACCGTAACGAGTAATACAAATACAAATTTTGAAAAGGGGTTTTACATTATGAAGAAAAAGATTATCGCATCCTTATTAGCAACTATGGCAGTAGGCGCTACGTGTGCATTCGCAGCTAACCCGTTTGCCGATGTACCGGCAGACCATTGGGCATACAAATCCGTAGCTCAGTTAGCACAGGCTGGTATCGTACAGGGTTATGACGGATCCAACTACATTGGCGACCGCACCATGACTCGTTATGAAATGGCTGAAATCGTAGCAAAAGCTATGGCTCATCAGGACAAAGCTGATGCTGAACAGCGCGCTATGATCAACAAATTGGCTGACGAATTCTCCGATGAATTGAACAACCTCGGCGTTCGTGTATCCAACCTTGAAAAGAAAGTCGGCAACGTCAGAGTTACTGGTGATGCTCGTCTCCGTTATCGTCATCAACAAGATGCTTACAAACATTATTCTGGTGATACCAAGAGAGATGATCAGTTCCAATATCGTGCCCGTGTACGTTTTAACGCGACTGTCAATGATAACACGAACGTAGTTTATGGTATCAGTGCAAACAACCAGAGTTATGATAACCAGAGCAGTGCATCTGGCGACGACGGTGCACATATGTACACTGATTTGGCTTATGTAAGCCATAACTTTGGCAATCATTTCAACCTTATGACTGGTCGTTGGACGTATGTCATGGGTGGCGGCTTCGGTAATGAATTTGGTGATGCATTTGATGGTATCCAGGGACAATATAAAGGTGATAATTGGTCCTTGACAGGCGGCTATGGTGAATTTAAAGAAGGCGCCGGATATTACGATGATAACTTTGTAAATGGCAAGAAGACGTATAAATCCAGTACAACTACAGCGGTAACGAATGCTGCTGGTCAAACTGTTTCGGTCGTTACTCCTGGTGCAGCTTATGTAGGCAGAACACATTCATTAGTAGGTGCTAAGACTGGCTATGTTGCTTTAGATGGCACATTCAACAGAGTTGGTGTAGGTGCATACTATAACACATTTAGTGATAATATTGCTCGTGAACAGAACCTTGATAATTTGTGGGGCGGCTATTTGAAATTCCAGATTGGCAATGACTGGAGCTTGATGGGTAACTATGAAAAATTGAGCAAGAAGGATGCTATTGCTAAGTCCGCATCTACTCTTGGCGATGATGATGCCGATATGTGGGAAGTTCAGTTGAAATATGGCGCAGCTTCCTTCGCTAAGAAGGGTTCATGGGATGCCTATATTGAATACTTGAACGTTGATCCTAACTACATCTATGGTTCTTCTAACAGCTGGAGAAACAATAACCTCCTCGATAACGTAAAATCTTGGGGTGTAGGTGTTGATTATACGGTTAACAAGAACGTCATGTTCTCTGTGATGCAGTCCTTCGCTTCGAGCGCTAAAGAAGATATGAATGGCAGCATTAAAGATCCGGAAGAAGAAACACGGGCACAGTTCGTATTCGTATTCTAAGATTTGCGGCTATATGGGAACCACTCTACGGAGTGGTTCCTTTTTATGTTGTCCAAAATTTACGGAATAGTTCTATTCCAATTAATCGCTCCCATTTTCGGCTTTTTTGATTATAGAGAGTAACAATACATTACATTTTATTGTATAATAAATATAAAGAGCGTTACATTAAGTTATGTATGACATATAATGATACATTTGTTTTTTCACAATATATACAGGCCGCGATATTTTGTGTGCGGCTGTTTTTGGAGAGATAGCCCTTATGATCAACCATATATATTTGGATATAAGTTTGTCGCAAATACAAGTATTCCTTACGGTGGCCGAATGTAAAAGCTTCACTGTGGCAGCACAGCAGCTCAATCTCACGCAATCTGCCGTGAGCAAGACCATAGCCTCTATGGAACGCATATTGTCCATATCGCTGTTTGAACGAAAAAAGACTTTGGAATTGACGCCGGGAGGTAAATTGCTTTGTGCGGAATGGAAAAATGCTATTGCCACTATAGAACATTCCATTGAACGGGCTGTCTTGGCTAATGACCAGGGAATGCAGGTGTTGACTATCGGTGTCCTCGATGGCATCGATTTGAATCTCTTTAAACCGGCTCTGGATCGTTTCCAGGAAAGATATCCTCATGTATTTCTCCAATTTGAACGATTGAATCTGAATGATCTTCAGGTAGGGCTGAAAACGGGTATACTCGATTCTATCATTGGTCTCTCCATGGCTAATGACACACTGCAGGATATGGATATCCAATATGCGAAAATAAGCCATTCCAAGAATTATGTGGTTATTATGCATAAAAACAATCCCATGGCGTCTAAGGAAAAAGTGTCTTTATACGATTTGCGCGATGAAGAATTCTTTGCTATTACACCGGTCAAATTCCCTTTATATACGAAACGGATTTGTCAAATGTGTCAAAAATTGGGGTTTACGCCAAGGATCGTTTCGACGTTTCCCAATATGAAGTCCATGATGACGACGTTGGTGCTGACGGGCAAAGGTGTCATCGTGACGAGCCAGTTTAGCAACGATTTCCGCAATCCTAAGTTAAAGAGTTTTGAATTGGATAATACGGATGACAGCATCATTGTCGCCTGGATTGAGAATAATAGAAATAAAAAACCAATATTAGATCAATTTGTCAAAGAGATGGTGACATACTATGAGAATAAAATGTCCTGATGTACAATCGAATATGACAGCTTTACAGGTTTCCTTGGATCATCAAGCCAAGCTGCTCCGTCAGTCCTGGTGTGAGTTGAATTTCATTATCGAAGAATACGCCAGAGAAATCGGCTTATCCTATACGAGTCTTCACATATTATCACTCATTTATACGAGCGATGGACCTTGTACGCAAAAAATAATCTGTCAACAGACCTATTTGCCGCGGCAGACCGTCAATTCCATCATTACTGGGTTCTACAAACAAGGCTGGGTGGAATTGCGGGAAATGCCATCAGATCGGCGTAATAAATCTATCCTGCTGACAACGGAAGGCCGGCGATTTGCATCGCACGTCATAACGAAAATGTTTGAAGCTGAAATGACGGCCATGAACACACTGGAACAAAATCAGCGCACAGCCCTCATTGAAACGACAGAGCATTACAAAAATAACTTCCGCAAACTCATTATCAATAGATGATCTGACTGAGGTTTTCTAAGCAATCGATTTCTATGCGGACACTACCTTTTGCGCTTCCATCATGTTATAATACATATTGATGTGTATTACATAGCAGAAATCGGAGGTAGGTTATGAAAGTCATAGTCGATGGAGTAGAAAAATGTTTATCCGTCTTCAACCGTTTCGGAAATGTGGATTATTCTAAGCCGTTGTTGACAGCAGGAAGCATGCTGATTTTTAATGAAAACAACGATATTGTCCTCAGCCAGGGTGAGTATGATTGGTGGGTGCAGGTACTGCAAATCATGCAGCAGTCTGAAGATATCCGTTATAGCATCCGCGACAAAGTGGACAGTCAGGAAGTATCGGACTATATTTATGAAGAAACGAAATATCTCATGGAAACGAAAGCTATAGCCGAAACGGAACTTATTGCTCTGAATGAATTGACAGAAGCGCTGCAGCATAAAGATATTTCTTGGCTGGAAGAAAATAAATTCCTTAAAACCATAGAAATCATACAGAAAAAATGATATATGGTTATATTTCCTATCTGATATCTGGAACTATTATTAGAAAATAATTAGGTGGCACAAAATTCCTTGTCAGATGACCTAAAATGTGGTAACCTTATAGAGTATTACAAATTAGTAACAGACATGATAGGGTGGATAGTGTGAAAAAGTTTTTTTGCTGGATATTCGGAGTCTTTTTAGCAGCTGGTGTTTTGTGCAGCGGTATCTTGGCCTATTGGTATTTTGGTGCGACGAATTACCATTTGACAGGTGTTCCTGTCGTCAATTACCATCAAGTCAACACCCGCTTTCAGACCTGCCTGACTATGACGCCGAAAAATTTTGAAGAACAGATGAAATATCTACACGATAATGGCTATCATTCCATTACGCAGGCTCAGTTCAGCGACTATTTAAATGGCCGCGGCGAACTGCCGGATCGTCCTGTGCTCATTACGTTTGATGATGGCTATATCGATAACTATGAAGACGCTTATCCTATTATGAAGAAATATGGTATGACGGGGACGATTTTTGTCATCATCAATCTGGTCAATCAACCGGGCTACCTGACATGGCAGCAGATTGAAACCATGGGGAAGGATGGCATAGAGTTCGGTTCCCATACGATTAGCCATAAGCCATTGACCAGTTTGGATGAAACGGCTATGAACCATGAGCTCGTCGATTCCAAAGCGCTACTGGAACAGCATTTAGGCCAGAAAGTGTTGCTCATCGCCTATCCTGAAGGCAAATATAATACTCAGGTTAAGCAGGCCACAGAGGCAGCAGGCTATTCAGCAGCCTTTACTGTCAATACGGGCAGGGATTTTGCTTGGGATGATCATTATGAACTGGACCGTGTTCCGTTCTTTGAAGGACCGGCCAGCTTCCAGCATTTCCGCTTCCGCTTGATATTCTCCGCTTTTAGCGCATTACTTTGGAAGACCCACGCATATTTTGCCAACACGGATCAGCTGAAGCATATGGCTCATTATATTCCGCAACCTTGATGTATAAAGGAACACCCGTCTTTTGGGATGGGTGTTTTTTACTATCTAACACTGAAAGCAGGTGACGCAATGTTTATCCGTACTATGCGCTTGCAAAATTATCGTTCATTCCATGATGTCTCCATGACCTTTCACGAGCAGGCCAACTACCTGGTCGGCGAAAATGCTATCGGCAAGAGCAGTTTTTTGCGGCTGTTATCCCTCATGAGTTCGGGGACGGGCATCATGGAAACCGATTATGGTGACGTGAATCAGCCCATCATCATTACGGCTGAATTGAATCTTCTCAATGATACAGGCGAGTATTTTGCCGATTCGCCGGATATACATCGCACCGAAATACGGGTACGCATGGAAAAACGCGTAGAAGAGCTGTTTCCCCGCTTGTATGACGATGAAACAGGCGAGCTCCTCCACATCGACCTCATACGGCGGATCCGCTTCATTTCTCATTCGGCATCGCGTCCTGACGACTACCTTGTTTCCTCCCATACGTACAAGAGTTTGGAACAGGAAATCAGCCATATGAGCAACGAACAGATGGCCAAACCTTCTGAAGGCGGTTTGGAGTTCGTCCGTCAGCAGACCTTATTTGGCGAATTCGATGCGTCTTATTATCTCAATATCATGTTGCTGTCGCGATTACTCAGCCGCCAGGATCGGCCGCGGGCAGATAATATGAAATTCATCTCCATGGTAGCTCTCAAAATCCTGACGCAGGTATTCATCATGTACCACAGCAAGGCCGTACCTTTTGAACACACAGTCGTCGTCGATGCCCAGGGGCGTCGTTTCCTGCCGCTCATCGTAGCCATCGATGAACCGGAAATCCACCTGCACCCATATATGCAGCGCTCCATCTTGACGTATTACAAACAACTCCTGAATAATGAGGATGAAACATTCTGCCAGCTCATCCGCAAGCTGTTCCACATAGACGGCCTGCGCGGCCAGATGTTCATCGTCACCCATTCGACGGATTCCCTCGTCGATGATTATCGCAATATCGTGCGTTTCTACCGTAACGACAAGGGTGTTGTCTGCGCCGCCTGCGGTTCGACCTTCCATTTCAATGAAGAAATAGAAAAGCATCTGATTATGCATTTCCCTGAAGTGAAGGAAGCACTATATTCCCGCAGCGTCATCATCGTCGAAGGGGAAACGGAATACGGCTGTTTCCAGTTGTTCGGAACGACGCTGGACCTGCGCTTCGACTATTACGGCATCTGCCTGATCAACGCCCGCGGTGAAAGTTCCATTTCAAAAATAAAGAAATTGCTGCAGTATTTCAAGATTCCTACGGTGGCTCTGTACGATGCTGATGTCAAAGGAAGCCGCCAAAACGAAAAAGACGTGTTCTTTACGGATGAAATCTGCTTTGAAATGGATTTGGCCAAGGCTATGCTCGACAGAGGCAAGCGGCGGGCCCTGGACCACATTATCTATACGGCGGCTGGTATGCACGGTAAAGCGACGGCAGACATGCTGAAAAAAGCCTGCCGCAAGCTCGACCTCAATTATCATAATTATGTACCGCGCATGCTCGAATCAGTCAATCCTCGCAACATGGCCGATTTATATGTATACTATTTTGCCTGGTTATATAGTAATAAAGGCGTCATCCTGGGGCGGCTCATCGGCCAGAGCTTGACACAGCAGGATATTCCGCCGGCTTTTGCCGCAGTCATCCAGGAAGCAGGCCGTCTGGCCAAGGTCAAAGCTGGTCAGGAACCATTATTTGAAGAATAGGAGCATTTTATATGCGTCTTTTTATAGCAGAAAAACCGAGTATGGCCCGCGAGCTGGCCAAGAACCTGCCTGATCCCAAACGGCGGGGCAACGGCTTCATCGAAACGGGCGGCGGTACGGTGACCTGGGCCTATGGTCACGTGCTGCAGCAGGCTGAACCGGAAGAATACGATGCCAAATACAAACTCTGGCGGGCTGAGGATTTGCCCATCATTCCTGAGGAATGGAAGCTTCTCATCAGTCCGGCCAGCAAGGACCAGTTTCATCTGATATGCAGCCTCGTAGAGCAGGCGGATACCATCGTCAATGCTGGTGACCCCGATAGGGAAGGGCAGCTGCTCATCGATGAAATCCTCGATTACATCGGCAATACGAAGCCGGTAGAACGGATTTTGCTCAATGCCCTCGATGAAAAGAGTATTGCCGAATCGCTGCAGGATTTACGGGACAACAAGAAATTCCTGCCCTTGAAGAATTCCGCCCTGGCCCGCAGCCGCGCGGACTGGCTCATCGGCATGAACCTGTCGCGGGCATACACGTTAGCCGCACGCCGTCAGGGCCATCGTGTCGTATTTCCCATCGGCCGGGTCAAGACGCCGACGCTGGCTTTGGTCGTGCGCCGGCAGCGCGAATTGGAACATTTCGTCCCCGTCCAGTATTATATCCTGAAAGCTGTCTTTGACCATGCCAACGGCCGCATTACGGCCCAGTGGCAGCCTAAAGACACGCAGGCCGGCCTGTCTCCGGAAGGGAAGGTCCTCGAAGAAGCCGTGGCTCAGGAAGTGCTGGAACGGCTCCGCAATCATCCTGATGGCACTATCGCCAGCCGTACAAAAACCAAAAAGAAAGAACCGCAGCGGCTGCCCTTGTCCTTGTCGTCTCTGCAGGTACTGGCCGGCAAACGTTATGGCTATGATCCCCAGCAGGTCCTCGACGCGGCGCAGCAGCTCTATGAACGCAAGCTGACTACATATCCTCGTTCGGACTGTGAATATCTGCCTCTGAACCAGCGGAAGGACTGTCCAGCCATCTTGAAGAACCTCGCGGCCATCCAAGCCGGCAAGCTGTCCCAATGGGCTAACGGTGCCGATGCCTCCATTAAGAGCAGGGCTTGGAACGACAGCAAAATCACAGCGCATCATGCTATCATACCGACGACGATTCCCTGTGATTTCTCTAAGCTGACAGCGGTGCAGCAGCATATATATTATCTCATTGCGCAGGCCTACATCGCCCAGTTCTACCCGATCCACGAGTACGACCAGACACGTATCGTCATCGCTGCGGCTGATGAAGAATTCGTCGCCCACGGCAAAGTCGTCACCGTAGTGGGCTGGAAAGAGTTGTACACCGCTGACAAAAACGACGAAGAAAGCGATGAAGGGACAGACGGTCTGCCCCTCGTACGCAAAGGCGACGCCGTGCAGTTCGTCGACGGTACAGTCGATCAGAAAGCTACGAAGCCGCCGCCGCGGTTCACCGCATCGACGCTGTTAGCGGCCATGAAGGAAATATACAAATACGTCAAAGACGATTCTCTCAAAAAGAAATTGAAAGAAGTCCAGGGCATCGGTACAGAAGCGACACGGGCCTCTATCATCGATGAACTCATCAAACGAAAATTCCTCATCGAAGAAGGCAAGAAGAAATTCCTCGTACCGACACCGAATGCCTACCTGCTCGTCGATGCCCTGCCTGATGAAATGGTCTATCCCGACGAAACGGCCATCTGGGAAGAACGGCTGCACCTCATGAGCGAAGGCAAAGACGAACTCGATTCGTTCCTGCAAGATCAAATCGAATTCATGAAGAAACTCGTCGCTGCCGCCACGAATACGGTCATCTCACAGAATGGCGACGAAGCCAGTACGGCACGCCGCTGCCCCAAATGCGGCAAAGGCATCCTAGTCCTGCGACATGGCAAATACGGCGATTTTTACGGCTGTAGCGACTACCCGCACTGCCGCTATACAGAACAACCCGGCAAGAGCGAACGAGCGCCTCTGACGGAAGAACAGAAGCAATATAAATGCCCTCGCTGCCAAGACGGCTACTTCATCCACCGCGACGGCCCCTACGGCACCTACTGGCTCTGCAGTAACGCCCCCGACTGCAACACCCGCTGCAGCGACGTCGACGGCAAACCCAGCCTGTTTGCGAAATGATAGTAGTACCGGAAATGTGGTAGAACCTGGAAATCCAGAGTTCGTAAGCATCCCTTAGCAGGGACGGCTTTCAAGACTCAGAGTATTTGCTAAAAACCAGAGCACGAAGCATGCCATTGCTAAGGGGAGAGTGGAAAGAATTAGAGTGTGCCCATGCCAGGCACATATAAAAAAGCAGTCGATTTCAAATCGACTGCTTTCTACTTTGGTGCGCCTGGTAGGAATCGAACCTACGCACCCGGTTCCGGAGACCGGTGCTCTATCCCCTGAGCTACAGGCGCATGATATATGGTGTTAAATCGTACTCAAATATAATATCACGTTTTGTATAAAAACGCAATAGGGAGAATCGAAAATAGTTTTCATTGCGTTTTTGTCATAGCTTTGATATAATGAAAAAAATGTTAAAGGGAGGGTTTTTATATGTTAATCGATCGCGTAGACATCATTCGGGTGCTCAATCCATTCTCACATCCTTTTGAAACAAGCTTTACCCGCTTCATCAATCGGGATGCCTTATTAGTCAAGGTATACTCCGAAGGGCTTGTAGGCTGGGGGGAATGTAAGGCTTTTTTTGGGCCGTACTATAATCCCGAAGATAACGGCACGGCTCTGCATATCCTGCGGAATATGATTATTCCCCGCATTCTCCATACGGATATCGAAAGCCCAGCATCATTCACGGACAGTATGTCCTTCATCGTTGGCAATAAACTAGCCAAAGCAGCATTGGAAAATGCTCTGTGGGAACTCCTGTCACAGCGTACAGGAAAATCCTTGAAGACGCTTCTGGGCGGCACGCAGGATGAAATTAAGGTGGGCGTATCCCTGGGTATGGAAAAGGATATTGCCACGTTGTTGAAGCAAATAGAAAAATATTTGCTTCAAGGATATCACCGTACGAAAATCAAAATCAAACCGGGCAAGGATCTGGAAATCATCAAAGCTATCCGCAAAGAGTATCCTGATATTACGCTTACTGTCGATGCCAATTCGGCGTACACCTTGGATTCAATCGACTTGTTCAAGGCCTTGGACGAATATCATTTGGAATATATCGAACAGCCCCTTGGGGAAGATGACATCGTCGATCACGCCACGCTCCAACAAGCCATTTCTACGCCTATCTGCCTCGATGAAAGCATCGTTTCGCCCGAAGCGGCCAAAGCGGCTATCAAATTGGGAAGCTGCCGTGTCATCAATATCAAATCGAGTCGTGTCGGTGGCCTCTGTGAAGCCAAAAAGATCCATGACTTGTGCGTAGAACACCATATCCCCGTATGGTGCGGCGGCATGACCGAGCTGGGTATCGGCAGGGTACAGAACATCTCCTTTGCCAGCTTGCCTGGATTCTCGGAGCTTGCCCATGACGTTGCAGCATCGAACCGCTACTTTGAAGATGACATTACCATTCCCAAAGTCGATATTACACCTCGCTGTACCATCGTCGTTCCTGATGAAACAAATGGCGTGAAATACGAAGTCGATGAAAAAGCCATCGATCGTATGGCCGTCAATCATTGGATTTTCAAATAAACCTACATCAAGTGCCGAACTGTTGCAATGCTGACGGGGCGGCACTTTTTTATTTTTATAGAAGCCATTATTTGACAAAAGTCAAAATTACCGATATGATAACAGTAAATAGTATTTATAAACTATAATTAAAGCAACATATTTGATGAGGAGGAGAGGACGTAATGAACTGGATTCGCATTGGCAAATCCCTGATACTAGCTGCGGTATTCTCCATTGGCTCGGCCCTGTCTTCTATGGCCTATTTTGACTATAACCAGGCAGCCGACGAAGTCACTATGGAACCCATGACGGCTTATACAGTCTACTTGGCTATGCCAAAAACGGACTTTGGTGGAAATTTCTCTATTCTGCCGGACTGGAAATACTATAAAGGGCAGGGAGATAGTGAAAAAGCTGAACGAGAATATACTCGTGACGGTGTATATATGCTTGAAGGATTGGAAATCAAAGCCCCAGTAAAATCATGGGGACAACGCGTTGTAGAATTTGATAACTACTTTAAGACCAATGACAAGAAAATCGCCCGCAGCATGTACCAACGCATGCTCCAGACCCTATGGGCCGGAATGGATGAACCCGTCGTCCAAAAGGAAGATTACGCACAATGGAGCCAAGATAATTTCGCCATGGCATTGCAGCTTTCATACGATAAAACCGCCGGCCAATATCTAATCCTATTGCGCCGCTACAACACGGATTACGTGAGCGCTTGATATAAAGCGAGGATATATGAAATAATCAAAAAGCAGTTCTGTCTGACCATTTACAAGATGGTTAAAGGCAGAACTGCTTTTGTAGTTTAACATTATTAATCTAGCATTAGAATTTGCCTCTTTCTCATTAGAACTTGATTAAATGGCACCATTCTTCTTCTTTATATTGTATATTGAGTATAATGACATTCGTGTGGACCATCTTGTCAATTGGCGAATTTCTCAGTACAATATAAGGAGGAAAAGAATGGATTACGAAGTTCAGTGGGACAATTTAACGATAAGTAACAATTTTCTTTTTATGAAGGTCATGAAGAATG